>Ga0233434_1001926_pt1 | contig 19114 bp, 17 predicted proteins | sample SI_122_August201_4_FD_182738 | JGI IMG/M metagenome (GOLD analysis project Ga0233434, IMG submission 182738) | Seawater microbial communities from Saanich Inlet, British Columbia, Canada - SI_122_August2016_120_MG | ecosystem: Environmental > Aquatic > Marine > Inlet | place: Canada: British... | reverse complement strand
TTTAAGCAATTCTTCAGCAATTGGTTATGAAGCAACAGTAGCAGCAAGCAATACCATCCAATTAGGAAATACGTCTATTACAGATGTAAAAACGAGTGGTACAGTAACTGCTGGAGCAGTTACTTATCTAAACAGCGTTGGAACAAATGGACAGGTATTAACAACTGATGGTGCTGGAGCTACTAGTTGGGCTACACCATCAACTATAGCAACTGGATATAGTGGTGTTTTGCCTATTGCAAATGGAGGAACAGGTTCAGCAACCCAAAACTTTGTAGATTTAACTACTGCCCAAACAATTGCGGGAGCGAAAACATTTAGTTCTGACATTAGTGTTAATGGAGATACTTATGTATCTAATAGTTTATATTTAGGAGGAACAGAAATTACTTCAACAGCAACGGAACTCAACCTTTTAACTGGAGCAACAAGTTTAGGAACAGGGATTTTATCTCCTGTAACTGAGAATTCAAATACAGGTGTTAGGCTTTCAACGGCTGTAGCAGCTAATCACGGAGATATAGGCTCTAATGCAGTTGATTTAAGTTATTCATCTTCTGCAAGCACAACGAGAGGTGCAACAGGAGATTATTCTACAGCAATGGGAGGATACACAACAGCAAGTGGATATGCTTCTACAGCAATGGGAGATAGCACAGAAGCAAGTGGAAATACTTCTACAGCAATGGGAGATGAAACAACAGCAAGTGGAAGTCGTTCTACAGCAATGGGAGATGAAACAACAGCAAGTGGATATGCTTCTACAGCAATGGGATATGAAACAACAGCAAGTGGAAGTCGTTCTACAGCAATGGGAAGAATCACAATAGCAAGTGGAACTTATTCTACAGCAATGGGAGCAGTCACAACAGCAAGTGGAAATTCTTCTACAGCAATGGGAAGAGACACAGAAGCAAGTGCATCTTATTCTACAGCAATGGGACGTAACACAACAGCAAGTGATTATGGTTCTTTAGTTATTGGACAATTTAATTCAAGTGGTTCTTCTGCAACAAGTGCTACTTCATTTTCTACAGCAAACACTGCTTTTGTTATTGGAAATGGAGCAGACTCCTCTAATATATCCGATGCTTTTAGTATTTTGTTTGATGGTACAACTAACATTGCAGGTAGTGTTACTGCTACTTCTTTTGTTGGAGATGGTTCAGGGTTAACAGGAATTACTGGAACATCGGGTAGTTTTGTAGACCTAACAACAGACCAAACCATTGCGGGGAGTAAAACATTTAGTTCTGACATTAGTGTTAATGGAGTGAAAATAGGAAGGGGAATTGGTGATCATAGCGAAAATACAGTGGTTGGTTCGGGTGCATTAGGTACAGGCACCGGCCAAAGAAATACAGCTTTAGGAAGATTGGCTTTAGGTTCTTATTCAGGAAGTTCTTTCGATAATAATACGGCTGTTGGATATAATAATTCTAGTAGTGTCTCGACTGGACAACAAAATACATCTATTGGAGCTGAAGCAATGCTGCACCTTACTACCGGAAGTGCTAATACTGCCATTGGTGCGCAATCTCTTATTAATACTACAGGTAGTAACAATACTTCTTTAGGTTATGCTGCTGGACAAATTATAACATCAGGAAATAATAATACATTTTTAGGAAAAAGCTCCAATGGCTCTTCTGCAACTTTAAGCAATTCTTCAGCAATTGGTTATGAAGCAACAGTAGCAGCAAGCAATACCATCCAATTAGGAAATACGTCTATTACAGATGTAAAAACGAGTGGTACAGTAACTGCTGGAGCAGTTACTTATATAAACAGCGTTGGAACAAATGGACAGGTATTAACAACTGATGGTGCTGGAGCTACTAGCTGGGCTGATACTTCCAGAACTTATTCTGTAAACACTTTTTATGCAGAATTAGGAGGTTACGTTATACAAATTAGTCCTAATGGCAAACACGGTTTAGTGGTTGCAATGCAAGACCAAGGATCTTCAGGTTGGTATGAAGCTAATGACTTCTTGAGCGATCCCTCTAATCACGATGCAGACGGTAAGGAATTTTCAGATTGGCGGATGCCTACCAAAAGAGAATTAAACCTTGTGTATGTGCAGAGAGCTAGGGTTGGCAATTTTTCAACTAGTTACTACTGGAGTTCTACGGAGATCGGTTACAATAGCGCGTGGGAACAGGATTTCAGCAATGGGTATCAGGGCAGCGGCGGTAAGTCCAACCCAAACTATGTGCGTGCAGTTCGAGCTTTTTAATTATTTATCAATTTAACAGATTACAAAGCCACTCTTTAATTTAGGGTGGTTTTTTTTATGCTTTATTTTAGTGGTTAGTCATTTACATAATGGTATTATATTAAAGGCATATCCTCCTCCTTCAGTTCAGCTATTTCTAAAACACATAAATAGGTTTATTTATAATTTACTACTTTTACTTAATAACTAATAATCAACACAATGAAAAAATTAACTTATTTATTTTTAGCTTTATTAATCGTTGCTTGCTCAACAGATGATAATAACAATGTTGATGATACTCAAGTAGAATGGCTATATGTACATACAGCTTTAGAGGCTAATGCTACAAACAGTACTACCCTTGTAATTCCTTTTACAGAGGATATTTTTGCTTTTACCGACAGACCTAATCGTGAACATAAATACATTAGTGCAGAAGAATTTGTGTCTTATTGGAGTGAGGATGCTACTAATAGTTTTCAGTTTGACCCTCCAAATGCTGTATTAACTTCAGTTAGTGATGACGGGGTTGCAGAAGTTGAAGTGGTTATTGTAGACGCAAGTACTGATGGAGATAATATTACCTATACTATTCAAAATCCTAAATTAACAGAGAATGCAACCTTTGTAGATGTTAGTTTATTTGTAGATGGAAATGGAGATAATAATCTTGCTATTGGGCAGAGTTATCAGGGAGGTATAATAGCTTATATATATCAAAGTGGAGATACAGGTTATGTTGCAGGAGAACAACACGGCTTAATTGCAGCTACAGAAGACCAAAGTGAAATACAATGGTGGAATGGTAGTTATGTATTTGCAGGTGCAACAGGTACTGCTATTGGAACAGGATTAGCTAATACAAATGCTATAATAGCTGCTCAAGGTTCAGGGAGCTATGCTGCAAGTATAGCACGAGACTATAATGGTGGAGGATATACCGATTGGTTTTTACCTTCAAAGGATGAATTAAATCAACTGTATGTAAATAGTGCAGCGATTGGTGGATTTACTGGCATATTTGGCTACTGGAGTTCGACGGAGGCCGATGTCATTGACGCTTGGGGACAGAATGTAGTCAATGGTGTTCAGGCCAGCGGCGATAAGTACGGCTTTGCCTATGTGCGTGCAGTTCGAGCTTTTTAACAATTTAACAGATTACAAAGCCACTCTTTAATTTAGGGTGGTTTTTTTTATGCCTCATTTAAATTAACTACTTTTGTTTTAAAACTAAACACTATGATTGAACAAATAAAAATAATTGATGGAAATGCAATAGCTTTTGAAGTTATTGATTCTTTCACAGAAACTGATGTGAAATTAGCTCACAAATTAATCGAACAAAAAATAAATCAAGGTTATGACGTAATTCATTTTTTAATTAAAGTTGATGAACTTAAGATAAATCACATAGGGTTAAAAGCTGGTTTTATGGACATTTCATATATTTTAAAAAACATAAAACAATTTGGCAACTTAGCTATTGTAGGAAATTCAGAAACAATAAAAACATTAGTTAAAATGGATAACTTTTTTTATAATATATTAAATAAAGGCTTCGAAGAACGTTATTTCAATATATCTGAGATTGACCAAGCATTTGAATATATAGAAACAAATTAAAATAAACACAATGAAAAAACTAACTTATTTATTTTTAGCTTTATTAATCGTTGCTTGTAGTAGTGATGATAATAGTAGTAGTGATAATGAATCAAATTGTATACCCCTAAATTTTAATAATGATAACTCTAGTCGATGGGAAGGCCCTTTTATGGGAACAGATGATACAGTAGCCTATATTCCGGATTACTACGCTGTCTATTATTATTTTGTTGTTAAGGAATTACAAGACATATATATTCAAATTAATGGGGAATATGGTAATGCACGATATATGAGCTACAATATTTATGATGCGTCTACATTAAGTAATACTGGAGATGGTTCTATATTAGATAATGAAATAAATCCTTATTGTGATAGTTATAATCCATATTCTACGGTTGATAATGGAAATTCAACTAATTATAACGTAAATATTGTCTCAAACAGCCTTGGAATTGAAAATGAACTAATGTTTCCGCAAGATATAGATTCGTTGGTTGTAATGCTAAGATATTATGTTCCTGAAGATTCTAATGGAGAAATTGCAGGTGTAGAACTTCCTTCAATTGTTGGTAAAAAAACAGATATGTCTGGTGAAATTGATTTAAATTTTGCTCAGATACAAAATCCGGATACAGGCCCACTAGCAGCAAAATTAACAATAATGGCTGAAGTTGTAAGTACATTAACTGATTCTATTGGTTTTTGGAAATTAGATAGCTCTGGTTTACTTGCTAATAAAGACAATGAATATTTAATTGGCCCTGCTATTTGTAGTGAAGACCAATTAGCAATTATTAAGTTTAAGTCACCCACCTATAATACAGCTAACGATATAACTCAATCTAAAGATGTACGTTATTGGTCTTTGAATATAGGCGACAGGCAAACTTTTACTTACAACGGAATTAAAGATGAAGATGCTATCATTTCAGATGATGGTTGGTGTTATATTGTTTTTGGTAGACCTAACAATGAAGTAGAATCTAAGTGTGCTATAAGAAACTACAATTATGTAGAGTGGAATGTTCCATCTGATATTGGTGTTATTATATACCGTAATATGTTAGGCAACAGTCTTTTTGAAGGATGGCTAGGAAATGTACTACCACTTACCCTTAATCCTTTAGAACAAGGTACAGTTTTAGAATATTTAGCACCAAATTTTATAAATGATTATGGCCCAAGAGGAATAAGGGTTAATGTCACAGATTTTTTAATTGATTAACAATAATTAAACCCAATCGTGTTATTGTTCTTGAAACCACTCTATTAATTTAGGGTGGTTTTTTTTATACCTCTTGCAGAAATGTAAGGGGTTTTTTTGTGCCTAATTTTAATTTACTACTTTTGTTTTAAATTAAACACAATGAAAAAACTTATCTATTTATTTTTAGCTTTAATAATCGTTGCTTGCTCAACAGATGATAATAACAATGTTGATGATACTCAAGTAGAATGGCTATATGTACATACTGCTATAGAGGCTAATGCTACAAACAGCACAACACTTGTAATTCCTTTTACAGAGGATATTTTTGCTTTTACCGACAGACCTAATCGTGAACATAAATACATTAGTGCAGAAGAATTTGTGTCTTATTGGAGCGAGGATGCTACTAACAGTTTTCAGTTTGACCCTCCAAATGCTGTGTTTACATCAGTTAGTGATGACGGGATTGCAGAAGTTGAAGTGGTTATTATAGGAGCAAGTACTGATGGAGATAATATTACTTATACTATCCAAAATCCTAAATTAACAGAGAATGCAACCTTTCAGGATGTTAGTTTGTTTGTAGATGGAAATGGAGATAATAATCTTGCTATTGGGCAGAGTTATCAGGGAGGCATAATAGCTTATATAGATTCAACTGGGCAACACGGCTTAATTGCAGCTACAGCAGACCACAATGGCACTTTAAATTGGTATGATGCTATGAGTTATTGTGATGGTTATACAGTAGGACAGTATGACGATTGGCATTTACCAAGTAAGTATGAGTTAAATCAATTGTACCAACAACAAACTGCGATTGGGGGATTTCAACAGGATAATTACTACTGGAGTTCTACGGAGATCGGTAACAATTACGCGTGGTTACAGAATTTCGACAATGGTAGTCAGAACGTCTACTATAAGAACTACACGGACTATGTGCGTGCAGTTCGAGCTTTTTAATTATTTAATTATTTATCAATTTAACAGATTACAAGCCACTCTATTAATTTAGGGTTTTTCCCCTACCTAAAAAGGGGTTTTTCCTAATAGGAAACTAATAGAATAATATTAAGTTTACTTCTTCGAGTGGAAATGGGGATTTGAACTTGAATTATATAACTCCCAGTTATAAGTGTAAAGTTGTGAACCACTCTATTAATTTAGGGTGGTTTTTTTATGTGGTTTTCCTTATGATAAATATCATATCGTCAACTAAACCAATGCATTAACTTTACACTTATAATTGGGAGTTAAATGAATTTGTGTTTTAATTTAGATTAATTATAATTTAAGTCTCCTAACAATATTAGAAGTCTCATTTAGTTATATAAAAAAGCTATGAAAAAGATTTTATTTATTTCTCTTATTGTTTTTTCTTCCATAAGTGCATCTTCTCAAAACTGGATGACTGACTTAGAAGCATCCAAAAAATTAGCTTCTGAAGAAAATAAAAAAATAATTCTTGTGTTTCAGGGATCAGACTGGTGTGCTCCGTGCATTAAATTAGATAGAGAAATTTGGAGTACTGACGAATTTAAGACCTATGCAAATAAAAAATATGTTATGTTAAAGGCTGATTTTCCAAGGAAAAAGAAAAATTTGCTACCAAAAACTGAACAAGAAAATAATAATAAACTAGCAGAAAGGTATAACTCAAACGGACACTTTCCTTTTGTTGTAGTATTAGATAAAACAGGTAAAGTTTTAGGAGAAACAGGCTATTTAAAAATAAGTCCAAGTGATTATATAAATCACATTAATTCATTTATTAAATAGAATTGAAAAAAATACTAATCATCTTAGTGTTATTTCTTTCCTTTAGTGTTTTTTCACAGGAAAATTTTAAACGTACCCTAAAATTAATGGGAACTCGTTTTGATATTACTGTAGTTGCAAAGTCTGAAAAAGAAGCAAATTATAACATTGATCTTGCTATAAATGAAATAGTAAGGATCGAAAAATTAATTTCTTCTTGGGATTCTGCTTCTCAAACCTCATTAATAAATATAAATGCTGGGATAAAACCAGTTAAAGTAGCTACAGAATTATTTGATCTAATTGAACGTTCTATTGCTATATCAAAATTAACCAATGGTGCTTTTGATATCAGTTATGCATCAATGGATCGAATTTGGAAATATGACGGAAGTATGACAGAAATGCCTTCTGAAGAAAAAATTTCTAGCTCCATAAAAAAAGTAGGTTATCATAATATTATTATTGATAAAAAAGAGCAAACCGTTTTCCTTAAACTAAAAGGAATGAAAATTGGCTTTGGTGCAATAGGAAAAGGATATGCTGCCGACAAAGCTAAAGCGTTGCTAATAAACAAAGGGGTGCAATCTGGTATTATTAATGCATCTGGTGATTTAAATGCTTGGGGGAAGCAAGGAAATGGAAACGATTGGATGGTTGCTATTACCAACCCATTAAATAAGGAAAAAGCTTTCTCTTGGCTTCCTGTAAATGATGCTGCAGTGGTAACTTCTGGTAATTACGAAAAATTTGTAAAGTTTAATGGCACGAGATATTCACATATTATCGATCCAAGAACAGGATATCCAAGTACTGGAATAATAAGCGTTACAATTTTCACTAGTAATGCTGAACTTGCTGATGCTATTTCCACTTCAATATTTGTGATGGGAGTTGAAACAGGATTAAATTTTATAAATCAATTAAAAGGCGTAGAATGTATTATTGTTGATGAACAAAACAAAATACACACTTCAAAAAATATTAAATTAAATAACACAAATTAATATGAAAAAGATAATTTTACTAATAATAATAGCAATCACTTTTAGCTCTTGTGTTGTAGTAAAAGAATACGAAAAAGTAAATATTAATGATCCAGATATGAAATTAACGAATTATTCTGTTGATCGTTTTAAAACAAATGCATTAGTTTATCGTGAAGCGGCCTCTGGTGGTAATGGAGGGAAGACTGGTGGAGGTTGTGGTTGTAATTAATCTGTTAATTTTATAAATAAGTCATTATTAGAATATGAAAAAAATATTTAAAATTGTGTTCCTTTTTTTTACGGTAACATCTTTTGCACAAAATGATTCTACTAAAGTGTATAAAAAAAGAGTACTTGAATCTACAGAAGTAGAATTTTTAATGAGTTATTATAAGCAGAATGGAGATAATGCTTCTGTAACTGGAGGTATAGGTACAGAAGAATTAACCGATATTACTCCAACAATTGTTGTTTCACTTCCTCTTAATGATGACGATGTATTAACTGTTGATATTGGAATTTCGGCATACACCTCTGCATCTTCTAGTAATCTAAACCCTTGGGATTCTTCTGGAGCTTCTGGTGGAGGAGATGACGATGACGATGACGATGATTTTGGTTATAGAGCTGAAGGTGCTGGTGTTGAAGGAAGTCCTTGGGTAGCATCCTCAGGTGCTTCTGAAGCAGATACTTGGGCTGGAGGATCTGTAGCTTATAGTCATAGTTCAGACAATCGTAATTTTATTTGGACAGGTCACGCAAGTTTTTCTACTGAATATGATTATACATCTATTGGTTTTGGTGGGTCTATTGCAAAATTATTTAATGAAAAAAATACGGAAGTGAATATTGGAGCTCAAGTTTATTTAGATACTTGGAGTCCAAAATATCCTACCGAATTAGATTCTTATTTAGAAACAAATGGAAATTTAAATAACGGTTTCTTTAATGGTATTTCTATTTGGGACCAAAATGGATCTGAAATAGATAAATCTGGAAATAATGGTCCTATTTGGAGTCCTGAAAATTATAGTTATATTAATGATAAAGCTAGAAACTCGTATTCAATTTCAGTAAGTTTTTCTCAAATATTAAGTAAAAGAGCACAAGGAGCTATATTTTTTGATATAGTCCAGCAAAATGGTTGGTTAGCTAATCCAATGCAACGTGTATATTTTTCAGATAAAGAAAACTATTATATAGGTAACCCAGAAAGTATTCCTGTTTATACTTCAAATAAAAATACAAATGTTTTTCAATTGGCAGATGATATAGAGCGATTGCCCGATACTAGAATTAAAACACCAATAGGCTTGCGATTTAATTACTTTATTAATGAGTACTTGAGTTTAAGAACTTATTATAGATATTATTTTGATGATTGGGGAGTAAATTCTCATACAGCAAATATAGAAATGCCTATTAAAATTAGTGATAAATTTACCTTGTATCCATCTTTTAGATATTATACGCAAACAGCAGCAGATTATTTTGCTCCTTATAATGAACACCTTTCAACAGATCAATATTATACTTCAGATTATGACTTATCTGAGTTTGATGCAAATCAATATGGCTTTGGGGTTTCTTACACAGATATTTTTACAAAAGCTCATATTTGGAAATTTGGAATTAAAAATATAGATCTTCGATTTAATCAATATAATAGGAGCAATGGTTTAAGTGCTTGGATAGTTTCTGGTGCAATAAAATTTGTGATGCAATAGAACACCTTTTGAGGGGATTTAGGAATATTCAGGTGGTGATGTTAATTACAAACTCGTAATAATAAAAGAGGATTCTAATCGCTGGTGGGTTTTGCAGGAGATGTCTACTGGAGTTCTACGGAGTACGTTGGCAGTAACGCTTGGGTACAGAATTTCGACGTTGGTGCTCAGGTCTACTACGGTAAGAACTACGCAGGCAATGTGCGTGCAGTTCGGAGTTTTTAACTATTTATCAATTTAATTGATTTTTTAAGAATAAACCTTATAAGCCACTCTTTTAATTTAGGGTGGTTTTTTTATGCCTCATTTTAATTAACTACTTTTGGTTTAAAACTAAACACAATGAAAAATATACTGATTTTAAGTGCTATGATATGGGTTGTTGTAATTCTATTAGCTTCATATCTCTACAGTGATACAGAAAATTACAAATATCTATTTGGTGTATTATTAGTTGCAGCGGGATTACAAAATGCACTTATTTATAGTGCACTGAAAAATGAATTTTATAAAAAGCCTAAACCATAGGCATATCTTCTTCCTTCAGTTCAGCTACTTCTAAACCACATAAGTAGGTTAGACTTACATTTATATTTGAGTCAATACATTTTTTATTAAATTTTTATGAATGATTTTCAGAGTCTCGTCCAGACCACAATTAAAATGTTTTGTTGAGTCCTTTAAATAGGATTAGGTTAATGCAGTAAACCGATGAAAAGTTTTTCCTAATGGAGAGGCTTTTTTTAGGCTACTGATCCTAGTTGTATCCAAAATAAACATAAGTCTAAAACCCATCAAAAGTCACTAATTAAAATAAGGCAAAAAAAAAACTAAAAACTTTACTTGTTATATGCAATTAATTAATTAGTTTTGAGAATAAATTTTTAAAACAACAATATGAAAACAAAAATCACTTTATTATTATTTGTGGCAAGCACTTTGGTATTTGCTCAAAAAAAGAAAAATGGAACTATTTTTATTGAACATCCAGGTATTGAAATAGTAAATGAATTTAACAAGGCATTTGTTGAAGGCGATGCGGAAAAACTAAAATCTTTAGTTACTAAAGATTTTAAATGGTGGCAGATGAACGCTATGAATACAAAACCGTTGACAATGAAAAACTTAATTAACAGGTCAACTTATTTGAGTGAAAATGTAATGGGACTTAAAATAGAAGACCGGGGTTCTGCCTATTCTGATGCTATGGAGTATGGGAAAGATAATCTAAATGTTTATACCTATCAAATATTAAAAGGATTTGATAAAAATACAGGCTATAAATTTGAAATTCCTAGAAATTCCATCTTCTTTTTTAGTAAAGATGGTAAAAAAATCACTGGATTATCAGTTATAGATAGTCAGTTAAAGTGGGCAAAATCATATGATGCTTGGCAAACTAGAAAAAATGGTACTATTTATAAAGACCATACAATGATAGCGAAAGCAAGATTATTATACGCTTATTTTGCATTAGGTGATATACCTGGAATGAGGAGTTTGTACAAAGAAAATGCTAGAATAACAGATGTTATGAATTCAGATATGGATCAATACAATACTGTAGATGAAGAAATGGAGAATCTTAAAGAATTTTATAAACTCTATGAGGTAGTTAATGTTAGTGAAAGCGGATATCCAGATTTACTTGAATACGAAGGCACAGAGTCTAAAACCATTATATCTTGGTGGGATATTACATTCAAAAATAAAAAATCTAATGCTATAAAAGAAATGAAACAACATTCTCAGATAGTAGTTAATAAGGATGGAAAGATCATTCGTGAGCAATACTATTTCAATGCTTCACAACTTCCTGAGTAATTATTTTACTATTAAATTATACAAGAAAATTAAATAAAACCCTTGCGCTTGTGAGGGCTTTTTTTATACCTTCGGCTTTAGTGGTTAGTCTTTTACATAATGGTATTTTATATTTTAGGCATATCTTCTTCTTTCAGTTCAGCTATTTCTAAACCTCTTAAGTAGGTTAAACTTACATTTATAGATGAATGTCCCAAATTGATAGCCTTTTTGATTTAAAATAATGGGGGCGATATAATACACTTAATTTTAAATTAACTACTTTGGTGTTTTATAAAAACAATGAAAACAATGAAAAAATTTGGAATTTTACTTTTAACTGTATTAATCTTTGCTTGTAATACTGATGATATTATTTGTCTATTCAGCCCAATAGTAGGAACCAATGGCAGCTTAACAATATGTGCTGGTGATACGGTAACTGAGCCTGAATTATTTAGTTCAATAGAAGGAGCTCCCGCTTTGGGAGGAGTATGGACTCCAGCATTAGCAGGTGCAGGAACCTATACTTATACAATTGCTGCTTTTGAAGGTTGTTCAGCAGCAAGTGTAGAGGTAGTAGTAATTGAAGAAGACCCTTCATTTGTAGGAACTTGGCAAGGTACCGATGGTACCGATCAAGATGTTCATTTTCTCATTGATTTAGTATTAAATAATGACGGAACGGGTCAATTTTGCCAAACCGATGCAGATGGAGAAGATTGTCAAAATATAAATTGGGAATCTAATTTTAAAGTATTTAGCATTACGTTAGAAGGCCAAACAGATACCATTACTTTCTTTTACGAGTTTCTTAATTGTGACCAAGTTATTTTAACACATACTGATACTACAGGTGAACCAGTAACATTTACTAGGCAATAATATTAATTTTTATACAACAAAATCATCCCTCAATGTAAATTACCAAAACCTAACTTCACTAACTGTACTCCTTAACCATTTAAGATTATAAACCACTCTATTAATTTAGGGTGGTTTTTTTATGCCTTCGCTTTAGTGGTTAGTCATATACATAATGGTATTATATTAAAGGCATATCCTCCTCCTTTAGTTCAGCTATTTCTAAACCTCTTAAGTAGGTTAAACTTACATTTCTTTATGTAACGTTTGCGTAACATAAAATAAAGTGATAAGTTTGCGTTACATATATAAAAAAATATAATTATGAATTTTGAAGTTTTAATACCAATCTTTAGTGTATTAATGCCTGTTTTACTTATTTGGGTAATTTTTTACTATAATACTAAAAGTGAAAAGAATAAGTATGAAACTATTATTGAGGTTTCTAAAAACATTAAAGACAGTGAAGAAATTAAAGAAATACTTGAAAGTTTAGCTGAAAGAAAAAAATCATCAACAGATTTAAGAAAAACTGGTTTAGTTACAATTTTTGTAGGCATAGGTTTAGTAGCTTTGGATTATTTTGGACTTGGCACAAATGTTGTTTTTGGTGTAGGCTTACTGGTGATGTTTATTGGAATAGGTCAGATGTTTGCTGGATATGTTTATCCTAATCAACCTGACGAAATAAATAAAGCCGTTGAAGGTTTTGAAAAGGAATAATGTTTGGGAAGAAACCATAAATATCTTCATAATAATCTTGAGAAAATTAGAAAGTCAGCTGGGTTAACACAGCAAAAGCTTTCAGAAAGTGCTGGGGTTTCAAGAAAAAGTATAAATGCTATTGAAAATGGGATTTATGTTCCTTCAACCGTACTCGCTCTAAAAATTGCTATAACTCTCCAATGTAATGTAGAAGACTTATTTCAACTGCCTAAACCATAGGCATATCTTCTTCTTTAAGTTCAGCTATTTCTAAACCCCTTAAATAAGTTAAACTAACATTGATAGAGGAATGTCCCATAGCTTTCTGTAGCTTGGTAATAGAGCCTGTTCTCTTAAATATTTCTATAGCTCCAGAATGCCTAAAAGAGTATAATGTTTGTCCTTTTTCAAGTGTGTTTGATTGTCTCTTAAAACGACTCCAAAGGGTCTTGAAATAGTCTTGGTTTAACGGTTTATGCTTCCCAGAAAAGATATTATGGTGAGGTTCTCCTTTTACAAGAACATCTCTAATATAAATTGGAACTGGAACTATTCTATTCCTACCAGATTTATTTCTACTACCAGACAAATGGATATAGCTGAGGTCCTCTGAAAAGTCATTCCAAGTAAGTTCTCTTACCTCACGATGTGGTCTTAACAGGCAACCGTAGGTCATTAGACAACATAGATATAAATTTGAGTTGTAAGCTTTAATATCATCAAGTGTTTCATTGATATTATCGAATGGTTTGTGAAGTGTTGAGGTAGGTTTCTTCAGTTTTATACTTTGAACTAAATGAGGTTTAAATTCACTTAACAATGGACTTAATGTAGATTTTACGGTTCGTTGTGTTTTTGCACTCCAATTAGGTCTTACAAGGAAGTTTCTGATGTGTGAGGGTTTTAAATTATCAAGTGTAAGGTTCTTTATTTGTTGTTCACTCTCATAACGTTGCCACAAGGTCACAATTCGTTTTGCATCCTTTATAAAGCGTTCAGAACATCCTTGCGCTATCTTTGTTTCTATACCTTGTTGAAGTGATTGAATAACTGTGATAGTTATTTCTTTAACTTCCTTTTTCTTTGGTTGAGGTCTCCAACCCTCTCTTAACTTTAGTTCAAATGCAGCTTTGAGTAGGGTAGGGTTTTCTTCAGATTTTATATTTACATTGATAGTTTTTCCATTCCAATAACGATGGCGTATTTTATTGTAATAAATAATAATAATTGATTGGGATTTTGATGTTCCAATAGATACTTTAAAGTTGTTCATTCTGGCAGTGATTACTGGCAGTAAAACAATAAGTGTATTTAAGTTACTGAATAACGGGATAGAGCAGCAGGTAGCTCGTCGGGCTCATAACCCGAAGGTCACTGGTTCGAGTCCAGTTCCCGCTACTAAGGAGTAATCAGAAATGGTTACTCTTTTTTTATTTAAACTCAAGGATACAAAGAATTTAAGAGTGTATTAGTTGAGTGTTAAACAGTTGATATTAACCACACTTTGGTTGTTTATTGCCATAGGTTAAAAACCAAATACACATAAAACTGCCAGTAAATTGATCAATACTGGCAGTAAAAAGCCAAAAAAATCCAACTAATTTATTTAATATCTGACCCCCCCCATCTCTGTTATCATTGATTTGGTAGCCTTTTTTATTATCTTTACAGAAGAATTAAAACAAACAAATGGAAAAAAATTGTCCAATTTCAAAGGTGATTACATTAGCAAAGACAACAAAAAGTTGGAATGGCGAACCACTTCCAAAATATCTTGATGGTAATCCTGAAGTAACTATTTTAAAAATAATTGTCCCTCCAAAAACAAAATTGCAATTACATCAACATCCAGAAATTAATGCTGGTGTTTTACTAAAAGGTGAATTAACAGTAATTAGTGAAACCAATGATATACTTTATCTTAAAGCTGGTGAACCAATTGTAGAATTAGTAAACACATTTCATTACGGAAGAAATGACGGCAAAGAACCTGCAGAGATAATTGTTTTTTACGCAGGAGTTAAAGAAACCCCAATCACGATATTAAAAAATTAAAAACAAACAAATGAGAAAACTAATCTATTTAGTCTTAACAGTCTTAATCGTTGCTTGTAGTAGTGATGATTCAGCTACGGATGAATTTAATGAAGCAAATGGTAATGTTCAAGTAAAATTAATAGAATCTATTTCTATTGTTTCAGCCCAAGATTCACAAGACAATAAAAATATTTCGTTCTCATATACTTCGGATGGATTCTTAAACACTATATCAGATGGAATTGATACCAGCATATTTGTTTATGATGATAATGATGACTTATCTAATATTACTGGAGGAGATGACAATCTAAATATTGAAGAATTATATGAATCACCTTATGAAGCATTTGAAACAGGTGAAGCTATTTTATATGATGACAATGGAAATCCTAAAAAGATTGAATTTTATGAAGGAAATGAAAGCATTTATACAGCAGAAATTTCATATGAGAATACACATAACCCTTATTTCTATACTTTAAAAGCAGGTAAAATAATTGAAGTATTGGATAATGTTGAATTAAATTTCAGTATGAACCCGCAAATTCCTGAAATTGTACAAGCAAGATTACTTTTTCCAGTAAATAACCCATCTCAAATTATTTATAAAAACGGAGAAGGAGAAATTATTAATACAATCAATGTTAATTATTCTTATGATAATGAAAATTATCCAACATCAGCAACTGTAACTGCTGTGTCGATTGAAGACTCTGAACAAAGTACTTATTCTGTAACATATCAATATGTAGACTAAAAAACTGTTTATACACCGTGTATAATTAATTGTATAATTATAAGCCATTCTATTAATTTAGGGTGGTTTTTTTATGCCTTCGCTTTAGTGGTTAGTCATTTACATAATGGTATTATATTAAAGGCATATCCTCTTCCTTCAGTTCAGCTATTTCTAAACCTTTTTGAAGTTTTATTTATAGTTTGTTAACTCAAATTCTCTCGGAGTAAAACTTAAGTTCGATATTTCAATACCATTATCTACTAAAACAATAAAACGGTTATACTTTTATAAAGTGTAGCCGTTTTATTATATTTACGTTTAATTTTATTAGATGATTTATTATTCGAAAGTATCTTATATGCTATTGATTGTTGTGTTTTTAGTTTTTTTTGGACCATTGGTTCCAACATTGATAAGTAACGGTTTTAATGGCAATACAACTATACTTTTTTTAGCTATGGTTGTCTTATATGGATTTATTTTACATATGTTTTTCAATACCACCTACAAGATTGAGAAGGGAAAACTTTATATAAAATGCGGGTTTTTTAACTATAATCCTGTAAACATTGGGGAGATGAAAAAAATTTCTAAATCATCAAATATTATTTCCTCTCCTGCTGCTTCATTTGACAGAATAGAAATCAGATATGGTAAGTTTGACGAATTAATAATCTCTCCAAAACACAAAACTAAATTTGTTGAAGATTTACAAAAAATAAATCCTGAGATTATAAATAATCTTTAGAGATAAGTTTCTTTATTAAATAGTTTGTTAACTCAAAATCTCTTTGGTTAAAACTAATGTTCGATATTTCAAAGGAGTTATATACTAAGGAGTAATCAGAAATGGTTACTCTTTTTTTTGCTTTAAACTCAAGGATAAAAAGGGTTTAAGAGTGTATTGATTGAGTGTTATCAGCTTATAAAGTATATCTTGATACTCATAAGGTTTATTAACAAAATCTAATTTGTGTTGATTGTTGTGAAAAAGAGTATAACTTTAATTAGTTATACTCTTTTTGTATTTAAACCCTGTATTAATTTTATACCTATTAATTCAGCCACTTCCAACCCTCGTAAATAAGTCAAACTTACATTTATAGATGAGTATCCCATAACTTTCTGTAGCTTCTTAGTGAATCTGATATTGATGAATGTTATAGGATTCTTACTCAAAAGAAATTAATTATTTCACTAAAATTCTAGCAGTTTTAAAAGTTGTAGTTCCATGTCCTCCCATGCGAATAAGGTATACTCCCGCAGACATACTTGTCATGTCTATATTCACTTTGTATGCATTGTCAATTTTAGGAACTCTTTTATTAAAACCAACTTGTTGTCCCAAAATATTAAATATACCTAAAAAGACACCACCATCATATTGGGTATTTAATAAAACTTCAAATTGATTGTTTGGTAAGGTAGTTACAATTAAACTAGAATTCCTGATTTCATAATCTTCTACATTTAGTTCCTCTATAACTAGTGCTGTATAATCTTCTGTTTCTCCATATTGTGATTCCTCACAGCCATCATCAGGAACTGGTGCTTGCCAATTAGATTTTGCTCGCATTCTATGTTCACCAGGAGAAGCTCCAGTAGCAACAACCAAATCGAAAGTTTCAGTAAAGCTCCCAGCAGCCTCTCCAGGGGCAATTACATAGTCCACAACTACTTTTTCATCATTTGTAAAAGAAGAGTCATCATTATAATCAATCCAAACAGTTATATATTGGTCTCCATATCCTGTCGTCACTGTTAAATCATTGGTAGAGCCAGCTTCTAGATTTGCAATTAGATTAGTAAAATCTCCATACCCTTCACATTCAGATGGATTATTAATTTCTGCAATATTAAATAACTGAAATCCATCTCCAAAGGAACAATCCATTGTTGGCTGACAAAGAACACTTTCTATTACAACCGTTACTGAATCATTAGATGGATCTTGATCATCAGCTAGCAAAGTAGTAACTATTATTTCATAAGTTCCAAATTCAGATAAATCACTCTGTTGATCAAAACTAAAAGTTATTTCTTCTTCAGAGGTTATAGGACCAACGAAAGTTTCAATTACTGGAGCCCCTCCATTAATAGTATACTGAACATCAAAGCTAGATTGAGAAATAACACCAAAGTTTTTTAAGGTAAAAGAAATTGTTTCAAGTTGAGAGGTTTGCCCAGATTCTGGAGCTGTTATTTCTATGGCACCAACATCGTTAGAAAATAAATGAATTACTTCTTTAGTATAGGCATCATTAGCAACAAATTCATCTCCAGATAAATTTGTACTAACTTCAATAACATAGACTTGACCTGAATTTGATAAATCTACTGTTTGGGTAAAAGTATAATTTGCAGCTTCACCTCCATTAATAGATCCAGAAAATACTTCTGAAGCTATTATATTTCCATCAATACTTAATACAACTGGAATGTCTGATTGTGCTTCAGATCCATAATTACGAATACCAATCTCTACATATTCAGCATTTGTTAAAATACCGTTATTTGGGCTAATTATATTGTTTACTCCAACATCAGCTGTAAACCCTCCACTAAGTGAAAAAGCTGCAATTTGAGTTCTCCAGTTATTATTTGACGAAAAATAATCTCCAGTATACCAAAATGTAAAATTATCCGGATCCATAGTCATATGAGAGTAATCGCCATATCTATTTGAATTTGTTCTTACCCCTGGCCCATTAATAATAACCTCTTCTGCAATTGTCATCTGTCCTAATTCATCTCCATCATACCTACCTGTATATCTTAAAGACGCCGCTAAATCGTTGCTCCCAGTTGTATAAGCCAATGCTATATTACCACTTGCATCCATAGCAGAGCTACTCATTAAACGACTATGACCATCATCAATGGAATAGGTTCCTTCTTGAAATATCTCCCAAGAACTTACCTCATCATTTCTTAACTCTATCCATCTAATACCTCCTCTATCATTATTATCTATAAAGGTGTTAAAGGTTATTAACCAAGAATTATGATCCTGAAATTGTCTAAAATTCGTAGCAAATGAAATTACACCTCCATGACCTGCCAGTCTTTGATTTGTTCCAGGTTGGAATAAAGCTCCATTTCCATTTCCAAAAACCTCTCCTGCATCAAAGGGATCTGTAGGGATTTCTAAAGGATCAGACATTGTTGAATTACTTATATCTCCCCAGTTCATATCAAGTTCCCAAACCTTTATATGATCAAAATCTACTCCACCCCAAGCATCATCTTGAAGGTATGTGAAATATCCAGGAAGATCAGTATTTATAGTTGTTCCTAATAAATTTGCTGGCTCTGGACTTTTTACTTGTACTGGATTATAAACAATTTCTGGTAGTGAGAAAATTGCCATTTGCGGATTATCTCCACCATTTAACATTACTTCTCTTTCGAAGACAAGTGCGTCATTCCCTGAGTATCCGGGAA
>Ga0233434_1001925_pt1 | contig 19115 bp, 18 predicted proteins | sample SI_122_August201_4_FD_182738 | JGI IMG/M metagenome (GOLD analysis project Ga0233434, IMG submission 182738) | Seawater microbial communities from Saanich Inlet, British Columbia, Canada - SI_122_August2016_120_MG | ecosystem: Environmental > Aquatic > Marine > Inlet | place: Canada: British... | reverse complement strand
ACCCTCCACCGTCTTATTATGGTGGACGGAGCCTTGGTAAGCATAAGATCCTCCCTATAGTCAGCCCTAATAAGACGGTGGAGGGTGCTATCTCCAATATACTGGGTACTTTATTAGCGGCAGGGGTCGCCAATTTTTGGTTTTTTGACAGTTTTTCGTTAACGCATTGTTTGATTGTGGCATTTATATGCGGTATCATCGGTCAGTTTGGGGATTTTTCGGAATCTCTGATCAAAAGAAATTGTCAGGTGAAAGATTCTGGCTCATTAATTCCGGGCCACGGCGGTTTTTTAGATCGAATTGACAGTTTGTTATTTGCCGGTCCGGTTTTCTATTGTTATTACCAATTGTTTCTGGGGACCTAATTAAGAGAGCCTCGGTAAATTAGCTATTACCCGGATTTATGTGGCATTGCTTCCTGGTCTTAAAGGGGAAAAGCAAATGATGAGATATCACATTTGCATTTTAGCGATTCGCATCCTCTCTTAAATCCTCATTTACTTGTCAGGGCACTTCATGAAAAAAATTTCCCTTCTGGGTTCCACAGGTTCAATCGGTGTCAACACTCTGGATGTTGTGGAACGTAATCCTGATAAGTTTCAGGTTTGTGCCTTATCTGCGGGAAGCAACGTAGAGCTGTTTGCTCAGCAAATTCGAAAATTTAAGCCTGCATTAGTAGCCCTGTTTGATTCCACTAAATTGGATGCATTGAAAGAACGGGTTGGCGATTTGGATGTGGAAATCCTTTCCGGTCCTGAAGGTGGAGTTTCTGTTGCGACAATGCCGGAAGCCGACCTGGTTGTTTCTGGTGTGGTGGGGAGTGCCGGGTTGCTCCCAGCCCTGGGTGCCCTGAGAGCCGGCAAAAACCTGGCTCTGGCAAATAAAGAAACACTCGTCATAGCGGGTGAGTTGGTTCTAAAAGAAGCAGAACGTAACAATGCCCAAATCATTCCTATTGACAGCGAACACAGCGCAATTTTCCAGGCATTGAACGGAGAAAAACCCGAGCGCATCAAAAAAATAATTTTGACCGCGTCTGGCGGACCTTTCAGAACCTTCACGCTCAAGCAGATGGAGAATGTGACCGTCAAAGACGCGCTCAATCACCCCAACTGGGATATGGGAGCTAAAATTACCATCGACTCTTCCACCATGATGAATAAAGGCCTTGAATATATAGAAGCCAAATGGTTATTCGGTGTAGACACTCGGGTCGAAGTCATCGTTCATGCGCAGAGTATCATTCATTCCATGATCGAGTTTGTCGATACCTCCATCATCGCGCAGTTGGGGATTCCTGATATGCGGGTACCTATCGCTTACGCGCTGACTTATCCGGACCGGTTTGAAAGTGAACTGCCTTCTTTGGATCTGGCCACAATGGGTAACTTGACCTTTGAGGCACCTGATGTTGAAAGATTTCCCTGCCTGCAACTGGCTATGGATGCCATGGATATGGGGCAGACCTTGCCAACGGTACTCAACGCCGCCAATGAAGTTGCGGTGCAGGCGTTTCTCGATGAACTGATCCCCTATAAAGATATCGCAGAAATCATTCGCATGGTTATGCACAACCATCGTCCGGTTCCTCTACAGGAAATACAAGATGTTCTGGATGCCGACCTTTGGGCTCGTGAAGAAACCACAAAACTTATTACTGTCACCCACTAACCGGGCCTCGCCCGGTGGGAATATGGCAATGGCTCATCTAGCCGAGAGAAAAGTTTGCTCGCCTGTAAAAGTTATTGCTCATTGAGTCCAGCGGTACGCTGGTTAATAAATGAATTTACCTGATATTCGTATTGGCAATGGTTATGATGTGCATCGGCTGGTTGAGGGGAGAAAACTCATCCTCGGCGGGGTCGATATTCCGCATTCGATGGGATTGGACGGGCACTCCGATGCCGATGCTTTGGCGCATGCTCTGTGCGATGCCTTGTTAGGTGCGTTGGGGGCCGGAGATATTGGGGCCCACTTTCCAGATACTGATATGAAGTGGAAAGGCGTCTCGAGCCTGCTATTACTCAAAGAAGTCATGCGCATGTGCCGGGAAAAAGATTTTGTTCTTGCTAATGCCGACTCGGTGATCGTTGCCCAAAAACCCAAGCTGGCTCCTTTTCTTCCAGAAATGAAAAAGAATATTGCCTCGGCACTTGAGGTCGAAACAGATCGAATAAATATTAAAGCCACCACAACAGAAAAGCTCGGTTTTGCCGGGCGGGAAGAAGGCATCTCCGCTTATGCGGTCGCCTTGCTGATAAAAAATGACGGATCTTAACGAACGCATTGTAATCACAGGAATCGGGTTGACGGCTCCCAACGGCAATAGCCTGCAAGAGTTTCGTCAAAACCTGTTAAACGGAGTTTCAGGAGTACAAAACTTTGAGACCCGCTATATGGGGACGGTGCATGCCGGAGTCTGTGATTTTGATGAACTGAAATACCAAAAGAAAAAAGAACGCCGTCGTGGTACCCGGGTTGGGTCTGTCGCAATTTATTGTTCGCAAGAAGCCATCGCCGATGCCGGAATTGATCTGGAGGCGATTGACCGCTCCAGAGTAGGAGTCTATCTGGGAGTGACCGAGCATGGCAATGTCGAAACTGAGAATGAGGTCTACAACATCAGCCAATATGGCTACGATACCAAGTTCTGGTCGCATCATCATAATCCGCGTACGGTTTCCAACAATCCGGCAGGTGAAGTGACTTTGAACATGAAAATCACAGGCCCGCATTACACCATTGGCGCGGCCTGCGCGGCAGGGAATATGGGGGTTATCCAAGGCTTGCAGATGTTAAGACTGGGTGAGGTCGATCTTGCTTTGGCGGGCGGGGTGTCTGAGAGTATCCATACCTTCGGTATTTTTGCCAGTTTCAAAAGTGAAGGGGCTTTGGCAGAGCATGAAGACCCGATGAAAGCCAGTCGCCCGTTTGATAAAAACCGCAACGGCATCGTTTGCTCAGAGGGAGGAGCTGTCTACACTTTGGAACGGATTTCGGATGCGCAAAAACGGGGCGCAAAAATTTATGGCGAGATTGTTGGCTATGCCATGAATTCCGATGCAGTGGATTTCATCCTGCCCGATCCCGGCAGGCAGGCTCAGTGCATACGACTGGCTCTGGACCGAGCAGGACTCAAGCCCGGCGATATCGATATTCTGAACGCCCATGCCACCGCAACGCAAATGGGAGACATTCAGGAAACCAAAGCTATCCGTGAAGTTTTTGGTAACGACAGCAAAACACGGATCAATAATACAAAAAGTTTTATCGGCCATACCATGGGCGCGGCAGGCACTCTGGAACTTTCCGGCAACCTGCCAGCATTCGATGACCTCATGGTTCATCCCACCATCAACCTGGACGACCTCGACCCGGAATGCGCCCTGAATAATCTGGTCGCCAATAAACCGGAAAAACTCGCCTCCGTCGATTACATCATGAACAACTCCTTCGGCATGTTTGGCATCAACTCTGTCTTAATAGTAAAACGCTACTAACCGCAGATAAACACAGATGCACAGAGATAAAAAATTTCCCCCTGACAAGGGGGGCTAGGGGGGTTAGTTTGTCATCCTGAGGCTCTCGAAGGATGCACCATCCATGTATTCTCACCCGTCTACCCTTGAGATTCTCAGAATGACGGGGAATGGAATATTTTGTTCGGACTAGAGAAATTTTTCTGCTACGTTACAGAAACTCTTACCCCCGTTTATCAGGAGACCCAGATGGGTGGAACGGGTACTGTGAGAAAAGAGCCGGGCAATAAAATTTCCTCAGGAGTAGAGTTACTCCATCAGGAAGAGAAAATACTATGAAACTTCATTCAATAATTTTGATTGTTTTTATTACCGTTGGTGTTTCTGGAGAAGTTTTTTCTGAACCGTTCATAGAGGGTAGCAATAAGGCCCGATTTGGGGAAGAAAATATTAAAAGAGAATTTAAAAGCTATGAACACATTATTGAAGAGCAAATCTATAAACTTAGCGAGTTTATTAAGGAATCTTTAGACTCGGGAGGCGAAGAAGACCCAGAGATCATTGAGCGAATCAACTTCTTGAATCGAGAGTTGGCAGGGGTGAAAGCCAAGCTGGCAGATACGGATAAAGCCCTGGCGAACAGGGAAAAAGTTTTAAAACAAGCTGAATATGCGCTTGAGAGCGAAAGACTAAAGAATTCCATTTCGCAAGATCAACGGAATTTAGCAAGGTTTGACCTTGAAGGGGGAGATGATTCTCGGGTTGAAGGGCTACTCTCTCAATTCCTGGAAAAAAGAAAAATCCGGGATGATCCTTGGGCAGAGGTAGCCTTTGCTTTGGGTAAACTGGCTCAGGATCGCGTTGATTATCATACGGCTCAAAAATATTTCACCATGGCGGCAGAGCTTGCTCCCAGTAATGGCCTATATCTGAATCAAGCGGGTTTTCTGGCTCATTTTTTAGGCGACTACTCTACAGCCATTATTTATTTTGAGAAGGCATTAGATGCTTATTTAATAAAATTTGGTCCCCAGCATACTTATGTGGCAACAAGCTTGGGTAATCTCGGCGAGGCATGGAGAAAGAAAGGTGACGATGACAAAGCCATTGATTATTTGGAAAAGGCATCATCATTCATGAAAATACTCGGCCCTGATCATCCCGATGTGATTAACAACTGGAATAACCTGGGTTTGGCTTGGGATCATAAAGGCAACTACGAAAAAGCCATTGATTGTTTCGAGCAAGCTTTGGCATCCAATTTAAAAAACTTTGGACTTAACCACCCCAATGTGGCTACCAATTGGAACAACCTGGGCTTGGCCTGGGGGCACCGGGGTGAACACGATTTGGCTATTTTCTATTACGAGAAGGCGATAGAGTCCAATATAAATACATTTGGGCCTGAATCCTCCAATGTGGCTACCAATTTGAATAACCTGGCTGGAGTATTGGAAAACAAGGGGGAGTATGACAAAGCTATCGGCTATTTTAATAGGGTATTGGAGGTTTATGAGAAGGCAGGCTATTTGCGCAAAGTTCAGCTTATAAAAAACCGTATCGCCAAATTAAAAAAATTGGCGGGCGACCCGTAGCCCGGAGCATGACCCGTCACCCTGAGCCTGTCGAAGGGTAGGCAGGCAAAAGGTGATCCTTCGAGTACCCCACCGGGACATGAAATTTTTGGAAGAGGATGTCACAAGCCTCAGGGTGACATTAAATTACTCCATTCTAGTCCCTAAATAGGGGAAATTATTGTTGAAATCGGCTCTATCTTCCATTAAAATCAAGGTTAACGGAGAATTGGGAGAGTACAGTAATGACGATTGAGGAAGTAAGGCAGATTATTCTTAATATCCTGGCCGATATTGCACCGGATGAGGATATCAGTTCCATTGACGACAACACTAAATTGAGGGACCAGATTGATCTGGATTCCATGGATTTTCTTGATATCGTTATGGAGCTAAGGAAACGTTTCAATATTGAAGTGCCCGAAAAAGATTATGAGCATCTGGCAACCATGGCTGGTTGTGTATCTTATCTCACCCCCTTATTAAAAGACCGGCCTTTGGCCAGCTAGTTTTTACCCCCCCCCTTTATTGATTCCCAATCTTTTACAAATCCGATTAAATTCAATTAAGCCGAGTCCAATTTTGCTCGCTGGAAAAAGTTGTGGCTCATTGGCCCTACGCCCAGTAGTATAATCAGGCTATGCGTTACGACACGATCGTTATAGGTGCGGGTTTATCGGGACTGGCCGCAGGCATCCGTCTGGCCATGTTTGATAAAAAGGTCTGTATTGTTGAGAAGCACGTTGAGCTTGGTGGACTGAACTCTTTTTATGTAAGAAAAAACCGTACGTTCGATGTCGGTCTCCACGCAATGACCAATTTCACCGCTAAAGGTGTCCGCTCCTCCCCGTTGGGCAAGCTTCTAAAGCAATTGCGTTTCAGCCATGACGACTTCCGCCTCTGCCAGCAGGAGATGTCGGAGATACGCTTTCCCGAGAAGGCTCTTCGATTTACCAATGATTTTGAGTTTTTGCGGCAAGAGGTAGCGGAACAGTTCCCCAATCAAATCGACGGATTCAACAAGCTGGTGGAAAAGATTCTTTCTTTTGACGAGTTGAACCTTGACGATAGCGTTCCTCTTTTATCCCGACCTGTTTTGGAATCCTTCATCAACGACCCGGTATTGATTGACATGCTGTTTTGTCCACTGATGTATTATGGCAATGCGCGTGAAGGGGATATGGATTTTTACCAGTTTGTCATCATGTTCAAGAGCATTTTTGTAGAAGGATTTTCCAAGCCACAAGGGGGCATGCACTATATCCTCAATCTCATGGCAGAAAAATTCAAGGATCTGGGGGGTGAGTTGAAGATGGGGAACGGAATAAATACGATCAACGCTAAACAGGGAACCGTTTATTCTGTGACTCTTGAAAATGAGGATGAATTAGAAACCGAAACAGTACTTTCTTCCATGGGTTATGTAGAAACACTGAACCGGTGTAATCCGGAAGTTGCAGAAGTGGGTGTGTGCGAAACGGGTCAGGTGTCGTTTATGGAATCCCTGTTCGTGGTGGACCGAGAACCAAGGGACTTGGGTTACGATAAGAGTATTGTGTTTTTTTCCACTCAACCCCGATTTGATTACAAGGTTCCAGGCGATTTGATCGATATTTCCAGCGGAGTATTGTGTTGCAGTAATAATTTTAAATACCCGGAACCTCTTGAAGATGGGTTGATTAGGCTGACCAACCTCGCCAGTTTCGGGAAATGGGACCGCCTGCCCAGAAAAGATTATATATCCGCCAAAAAGGAGTGGAGAGCACGGGCTCTAGAGGCATTATTTACATTTTTCCCCGATTTTAGCGAGAATGTGGTATTTTTAGACTCGTTTACGCCTAAGACCATCAAAAAATATACAGGCCATATTAATGGAGCTGTTTATGGGTCACCAAAGAAAATTAAAAATGGAAAAACCCCTGTTAATAACCTGTTTATTTGTGGGACAGATCAGGGTTTTTTAGGTATTATTGGAGCCACGTTAAGTGGCATATCAATGGCTAACCTCCATTTATTAAAATAACAGGCACTTAAGCAATCACTTAAAATCCAATGAATAAATCCCCAAGCAAACCATCAAGAGATTGGTTAAAAGGTGTCTTGTCGGCATACGACACCGTGGTAATTGGAAGCGGTCTGGCTGGTATGACCTCTGCCAACTTGCTGGCGAAAATGGGACATAAGGTTTTGCTGGCCGAGCATCATTACAATATGGGCGGTATGGCTACCTGGTTTAAGCGCAAGGGTGGACACATCATGGATATTTCCCTCCACGGGTTTCCCTGCGGAATGATTAAAACCCTGAGAAAATATTGGACCCAGGACATTTCACAAAGAGTCGTCCAGTTAAAAAATGTGCGATTCGACAATCCTCAGTTTTCCGTCAACACTTCCTTCGACAAAATAGATTTTACGCATATTCTGCGCGAACGTTTTGGCATCATGAAAGAAGTGATTGATGAGTTTTTTGCAACGGCCCGAGGTATGAATTTTTACGATGACCTCGTTATGACCACCCGTGAACTTTTTGAAAAATACTTTCCAGGTCGTACTGACGTCTGGCGTTTTCTCATGGAACCCATCACCTATGCCAATGGTTCCACTCTGGATGATCCGGCGCTGACTTACGGCATTGTTTTTTCCAATTTCATGGACAAAGGAGTTTTTACCTATCAGGGCGGTACGGACCACCTGATCAAGGAAATGAAGCAGGAGCTATTGCGAAATGGTGTGGATATTCGCACTCACTGTATGGTCGAAAAAATTTATGTCGATGATAAAACAGTCCAAGGAGTACGCATCAACGGACAGGACATTCAATGCCGATCCGTTCTTTCCAATTCAAATTTGTTGACAACCATCGAACAGCTGACCGGAGAGGAACATTTTGATCCCGAATTTATCGAGGAGGTCAAAAAAGTCCGGCTCAATAATTCCAGTTGTCAGGTTTATATGGGAATCAAAAAAGGGGAAACGGTACCCCATGTTGGTGACCTGCTGTTTTCGTCTGATGCGGACGAATACTGTACAGACAAAATTTTGAGCAAAGACATCACCAGCCGTACATTCTCTTTCTATTATCCAGAAATTCGCCCAGGAACAAATCGTTACTCCATTGTTTCATCAACCAATGCAAGGTATCAGGACTGGGCCAACCTGAGCGAATCTCAATATCGGCAAGACAAACATGTTTTGGAGCAAAACACTCTTGATGCGCTGGAAAAATATGTTCCGGATATTCGCAAGAAAGTGGACCATGTGGAAGCGTCAACACCCAAAACTTTCAAGCGCTACACCCTGCACCCTTCTGGCACTTCGTTTGGAACCAAGTTTGAAGGACTAAAAGTAAGCCGGGACCTGCCCAAGCAAATTAACGGATTGTTTCATGCGGGTTCGGTGGGAATTATCATGTCGGGCTGGTTAGGAGCGGCAAACTATGGGGTCATTGTCGCTAACGAAACCGACAAATTCCTGCGACAATTGAGCCCAAGCCTGGTGACCGCATCGGCTTGAGCCAATTTGACAGCTTTTTAAACCCTTCCCCTTTCTTCTCACTTAAAATTCATTTAACATAGCGAAATGGAATTTGACTTTAAAGGACAGACCGTCCTGATTACAGGCGGTACGCGTGGCATAGGTCGGGCCATCTCTGAGGCATTCCTTAGAGCTGGCGCGAAAGTCATTGCCGCATACCGGAGTAATGACGATGAGGCTAAAAAGTTTGAGGAAGCTAACTCAGCACACGCTGAATGTCTTGATATCCATAAATTTGATGTCTCATGTTACAAAGAAGTAGAAAAATTTTATAAAGAGGTCGAAACCCAACACGGAAATTTTCAAGTCGTTGTTATCAGTTCAGGAATTCGCGTAGACTCTATCGTGGGTATGATGAAAGCCGAAGACTGGAACAATGTGATAAGCACAAATCTAACCGGAACTTTCAATTTATGTAAGTTAGCGGTGCAATATATGATGAGGCAAAAATACGGCCGCATCATAGCCCTGACCTCTCCCATTGGTAAGATTGGTTTTGCAGGTCAGGCTAATTATGCCGCATCAAAAGCGGGGCAAGTTGCACTTGTAAAATCCCTTTCCAAAGAAGTTGCCAGCAGAAAAATTACGGTCAATTGCGTTTCTCCCGGTTTTATCGATACCGATTTCATTGCTGATTTACCTGATGAACAAAGGGATGCTTATAAGAAACAGGTTCCCCTCAAACGATTTGGAACGGCACAAGATGTAACCTATCCGGTGCTGTTTCTGGCCTCAAAAGAATCTTCTTATATCACCGGTTCGGTGTTAGAGGTAACTGGGGGACTTTAAAATGGATTTTCTTCAATACATTCCCCATCGTCCACCCTTTTTGTTTGTCGACCAGGTGCTTGAGGAAAGTGAAAATACAATAAAAACAGAAAAAAAGGTCGACCCAAAAGAACCTTTCTTTGCAGGCCATTATCCCGGCAATCCAATAATGCCGGGAGTATTGATCTTTGAGTCCATTTTTCAGGCTGGTGCAATCATGATGGGGAAACGTATTGCCAACGAAGGCCGAATTCCAGTTCTCACACGAGTCAATAACATCAAACTCAAGCACGCTGTCCACCCGGGGGACACGATGCAGATTGAGGTAACCCTTAAAGATCTGGTTAGTACCGCCGCTTATATGACAGGAAAGGCCAGCGTCAACGGTAAAACTGCCGTGACTCTTGAGTTTACTGCCATGCTGGTGGAGGAAACAAAATAATCTATATGGATCGGGGAAATAAAAAGACCCCTTACGATCGGAGCGGCGAACAGGAAAATGAGTTTTTTGGGCCTTGAAAATAAAAATATTCTCGTGACCGGAGTGGCAAACAAAAAAAGTATTGCCTGGCATATCGCGAAAACGCTGGAAGAAGAAGGCGCAAAAGTCATTTACAGCGTTCGCTCCGAAGACCGCAAAAAGTCGTTGGAAAAGCTACTGGCTGGTAAAACGATTTTCGTTTGCGATGTGGAAAAAGAAGAGGAAGTTGAACGGTTAAAGACAGAGGTTTCTCAACACTGTGAAGTTTTGCATGGCTTTGTTCATTCCATAGCTTTTGCTAATTATTCTCAGGGCTGGAAACCCTTTCATGAAACGCCAAAAAAAGATTTTCTCCAGTCCTTGGATATCAGTTGTTATTCCCTGATCAACCTTGCTAACGCTTTTAAAGAATTGTTGGATCAACGGGCTTCCATTATTACCGTATCGATCTCCACCACAAGGATGGCAGCGGAAAATTATGGTTACATGGCTCCGGCGAAGGCGGCACTCGATTCTACCCTCTGTTTCCTGGCTAAATCGTTCAGCGCATTTTCACAGGTTCGGTTTAACTCCATCAATCCTGGCCTGCTTAAGACATCGGCATCTGCGGGCATACCCGGCTATATCGACTCCTACCTTCATGCCGAAAAGGCGACCTTAAGAAAAAAAGGCCTGACTACTCAGGAAGCGGCGAATGCCGCAGTATTTTTATTGAGTGAACGCGCAAGCGGAATCAATGCCCAAGGCCTGGTTCTTGATGCAGGGATGTCTATCAACTATTTCGATCAAAAATTGATTAAACCCTCTCCGACAGAAGAAGACTAGCCATATTGATCAAGCCGGGAAAAACTGATACGCACTCATTTGAACAATATTGGTTAGAGGCTTAATTTGTTTTTTAATATGGTTGCGCAGGAGTGATGATTATTCTCGCGAAGTGTGCCCAATAATCCCAACAGACTTTCGCGGGTTGTGGTTTCATTGATATCCAGGTGGTAGGTTTTAAATATTTTCTCAATACTTCCAATGTAGTAGGAAGTCATATTGTTATCCCCGCGTTGAATAAACTCATTGGTTTTGGATTGCACCAGGTGAAGCCCTCTGCCTCGGTTGGGCTTTTGGATGGGGCGAATAACCTTATGAGACTCATGAGAAGTCTCACTCTCCTCAGTCAGTTCAAAGGAATGATTCAATTTTCGGTTAATTTCATCGACCAGAACCATTTCCTTAGCTTTTTTAAGTGGGCCAATGGCTTTCATATAACTTTCCATAGCATTTTGCTTTTCCTGCATGAGGGAATAAGTGTCGCCGATCTTTATTAAAAACAGTCCCTCATGCTTTTTGTCATGATATCCCTCCGCCAACTCCAATCCTTCTTTAAGCAAGTTCAAGGCTTGTTCCAAATCATTCGACTTCGCATATATTTCTCCAAACCTCAGAAGAGTATCCAGTTCCTCTTTCCTTTTTCCCAAGCCTCGGGCCAATAAAAGGCTGGCCTCAAAATAATCTTCTGCATGGGTGATATCTTTAATTTCACCCAGACAGAACCCTAGGTGCCGGAGAAGAGTTCCCATGCAGGAACTGTTTCCAGCCTCTTTTGCCATTTTTTTTCCTTCATTTAACATAAGGATGGCTTTATTAAATTCACCCTTCTGCTCATAGGCGAGGCCCCATCTCAATGCGCTTATTTCTTCATCTACCGCAACTTTATGCTCCTGACACAGCTTCCTTTTTTTTAATAGTACATTAATGCTTTCCTCGGCTTTATTTTTGGCCAGGTACAGCCGGGCCATTTCATTATAAATTTTTCCTCGGGTTTGCGGGTTTTCTACGGGGGTGGCTAGTTGATCGGCTTGTTTTAAACATTCTTCTGCAACATCAAGTTTATTTTGGGAAATGTAAAACGAACCGAGGTTTAAAAGGTGCAAGGCTTCAAAATCCTTTTTATTTAGTCTCTGTGATACTTTTAGCCCTGCTTCCAAATAATTTCTACAGTCTTTGGGAAAATAATGTAACGGAAGTAATTCAGCTCCCGCAATCATATAGGAGTTAAAAAGATCCGCCGCTTTTTTTCCTTCAACACTGTTTTTGCGCACCTGGTTGAGGCCCACTTTTATGTTATTCCACTCACGATGAAATAATTGAAACCCTTCACGGGCAGTATCGCCTCCTTTTAATATTTTTTTCTGGGCTGTATCGAGGGCAGAAAGATAATAAGCCGCATGCCTCAGCTTAGCTTCTCTGGCTATTGTTGCCGGCAGATAATTTTTGAGCTGATTCTTTATCCAGGTGTGCAAAAAGTAACGTTTTGTGACTGGGTTTGTTTTGACCAGTCCATAATTCGCAAAAGATTTTAAACCATTTCCATTTTCTTCACATACCTGGGAAGAAGCCATTAAGTCAAATGAACCTGGAAAGACAGCTAACTGATTAAAAATTGTTTGCTCTTTATCATTCAAGGAAAAATAAATGGCTTTGAACGCCGCCAGAAGAGATTCTTCATACTCGTCTGATCTTTCCAACAATGAATTATTCCGGTGCTTGCGAAACAAGTCTACAAAATCTTCGAGATGTACCTTCATTTTTGAGGACAAGAAGTAACCGCACAGCTCAAGAGCTAAAGGAAGACCACGACATAGTTTAGCAATTTCCCGGGCCCGAGGTTTCAATCTGAGCGAACAATCCACTAAATACTCTTGGGCTGACTGGACATCCAGAGGTTCCACCTCGAAGGAAAGGGCATTCTCTAATCCTAGTTTTTTTTCAGTCGTCACGATTAACAGCCAGGAGCAGGTTCCAGTTGGTTTTAGCTCTTTAACCTGATTGACCGAAGCTACATTATCGAGAACAAGAACACCCTGACGTTTGGCCATCATGCTTCGGTACAACTTTTTAAGCTGGGTAGGGTTTTCAGGAATGCGAACCGTTGGTCGAAGTGCGAGAACGACTTGTATCATTGCGTCTTTGGTTGAAAGTCCGTCCTCCCCCTCCCCTCCTAAATCCAGATACAATTTTATATTTTGGAAATTGTATTTGTACTTCCTTTCCACTTCAAGGGCTAAAGATGTTTTTCCCACGCCCTGTCTGCCGTACAACTCAATAAGTAATTTCCCTTTATTAATGGCATTGAACAACTTGATAAGAATTGAGTCACGGCCAAATAAAATTTTTGAGCCTGAAGAAACTGGAGGTGAGCACAACCTCTCTTTCAAATCAGTTTTCGCTTTTTCCATACTTAAAACCCATTGGGCTAGTTTTTCTGGAGTATCCAACTTATCTTGTTGTTGTGCAGATTTATTCTTAGAGTCCAGATCAACTTTTTCTCCTTGAATCGAGCCCTCAAGATTCTTTGGGGTGAGTCTGGTGACTAAAAAAATGACCAGTCCGAGCAAAATAGTTAACACTCCGTAAGTCATGAGAGAATCTCCCGCATTAACAAAGCCTTTCCAGCCAAGGAGTTCGAAACAGAGAAAACTAAAATAACTCCATTAAAATTAATAGTTTGTCTTTTAAATTTTGTTTTCAGCATAAAAATTCTCTTGAGAAACCGCTCATTGCTAAAAAAATTTTATTATCATCACCTTAAAATAGCAATCCTCATGCCAAACAATAGATCCCCATTCAACATAGATGATTAGGTTTGGATTTTTAAACTTTTATTAAATGGATTTTAAAAGCCCAAATTGGGCAAGGAATAAATGGATATCAGGTTTACTTGGGTGGGGAGTCCAGCCTGTTTATGACTCCTGACGCATCAATAATAAAAATCTGGTCCATGAGGGTATCGTGTCGAGCGGTGGCTTGCCAGTCTTCCTGATTGCCATCTCCACTGATATTGATTCCGGGAAGATCGAAAGTTTCAACCAGAATTTTGGGAACAGATTCTTTGGTGCAGTTTTCGCCTGAACCTTGATCTTCCCAGAGATGCTGGCAAGCGTAGTGGAACCTTTTAAGACTACTATGCACCATCTCCTTGAGAGATTGATTTCGCAAGCTCATATCTGGCGGGCCTCGCCATAAATTTATGGCAATAAGCCCGCCTACAAAAATAACAATGCCTATCAAATTATTTTTAAACTTTTTGCTCATTGTCTTGGCGTTTTTATTTTTCCTCCCAGATCTCCTTGATCTTTGAATAAGTTCGGTGGGTCAGATGACAATTCTTGCATCCGGTTTTTCCTACCAATCCCACATTTTTCCAAAAATTACCTGGATCTGGTTTTTCGGCATTCAGTTCTTTTGCCAGACCCTGGAAGGCTGTTTCTGCATCGCCTCCGACATAGAATCGTTTTACATCATCGTTGGTGTGGCATTTGGAGCAGGTAGATTTTAGTTCCATGTATTCAGACTTGAAAGCCTTCAAAGCCTTAGCGGCCCTATCATACTGGCCTTCGCCAAAATTAACCCGCATCGATTTGAAAGATCCGGATATCTGCTTCATAAACTTATCAAACTCGACCTCTTTTTCACTGGAGGGATCGGTGACTTTGATTTTATGAAAACTGGGCCAGTGATATTTGGTCCATACAGAGATTTGGTGCTCAGCGTGACATTTTCCGCAAGTTTTGCCGAGATCTCCGGAAGCTTTACCGGCCTTCTTCATGTCATGAGTTTTGGCGGCCGCGGCAAAAGCCTCAGCGGCTTTGAGATCGAAATATTCCTCCCACTCCGGTACCATTTCAGAAGTCTTTTTATACTCTTCCACCAATTTGTCGGCATGTTTGTCAACGTTTTCAAAATCCTTCTCTTTGAGATTGATAAACACTCCACCAAAATGGTTACTCAATTTGTGCATCTGCTGGGTCCATTTAGGTTGCTTGCTATGGGGCGGATAAAATTGGTCCAGAGATTTCGGAGGCTCCTTTAAAACCACATCTTTGGCATGGACAGGAAGAACTATCATGAAGGCGATAGTAAAATAAATTAAAAAAGTGCGGGCGAAGCTCATGGATACCTCCCTAGGTGAAAAAAAAATGGATCATACTCAAAGTTTAATGGAAATCGTTCTGGGTTATCAAATGAAATTATACTCAGGGCTGGACAGTCTTTTCCCACACCAGCTCTTTCTCTTTGGACCAGGCCGGTTGGTATTTTAATACAACGCTGACCCTGTTTATTGGATCGAAGAGGCGGTAACGGAAATTAACTTTTTTATTAAATGGAAGAGCCGTATCCTGTTGAGGAGCGAGTATTTCTTTGGCCCGGTCAACTTCCTCCCCCTCCGAATTATAAAAGGTAAAATAGAGATAAAGTCTGGGGTCGCCGTTATCTGCGGTGGGAACACCATGCGGGACCGTTTTATTCAAGAGGCTTATATTGAAATAATTATCTTGAAAGGAAGCCTCCATCAAAATATCTTTTTCACTGATTTCCCCATGCAAGAAACGGTGATTACCCACCCCTTTTTTTTTATGTAATAAGTTCAGACCAAATTTTTGAGTCAGGCGGGCTTGAGTTCGAGGCATGTGGCAGTCCTGACAGGTGTCTTCCTCCTTGGTAGCTTTCCATTCTTTAAACGTTTTCTGGTGACAAGAACCGCAGAAACCAGACCGGACGTATTCGGGGTTGCGGTAAGTAGGATGCGGAGGAGCGACCAAGTCGTACGGGCCATTCATCTTGCCATCCACAAAATGGCAGGACACGCAATAGATACCTTCATCGCGCCGGTCAAGCCTGGGGCTGGGTTTCTCTCCTTTGACCGATTCGGGGATGTGGCAAGCCAGGCATTTTTCTTTGGTGCGATTTTCTGAGGCTTCAATATAAGTCTTGCTGGTCCAGGAAATGGAATGGCGGCTTTTTTTCCACGCATCATATATATCTTTGTGGCAATCGGCACATCGCTTTGCTTCCGGTTTTTCTAACAGATCCTTTTCCCGGGCAAGTTCAAGAATCGGTTCGGGAATCCACTCAAACTTCTCGTTAATGAAAAAATAAGCCAAAGCTATTCCAGCAATGGCGAAACAACCCAGAGCAATGAGGAGGTTCAGGAGTCGGGTGAATAGATTCATTAACTATTTTGGTTTTCAGGAAAGCCTGTGGTTTACCCAATTTTTCACCCACGCCAGCGGGTTAAAATTGCTTGAGGAAGCGCAGATCGTTTTCAAAAAATAAGCGGATGTCATTGATGCCATATTTAAGCATGGAGATGCGTTCGATGCCGAGTCCAAACGCGAACCCGGTCCATTTTTCTGGATCATAATCTACGCATTTGAATACAGCGGGGTCGACCATACCTGCTCCAAGAATTTCTACCCATCCAGTTTGCGAGCAAACTCGGCACCCCTTTCCGCGACAAATCACGCATTGAATATCGACCTCTGCGCTGGGGCAGGTGAAGGGAAAGAAACTGGGGCGGAACCGGACCTTAGTTTCTTTGCCGAACACTTCTTGCAAAAAAATGCTCATAATGCCTTTGAGATGGCTGAAAGAAACGTTTTCATCGACCATGAGTCCTTCAATCTGGTGGAACATGGGAGTATGTGACACATCGGAATCGCAACGGTAGACTTTTCCCGGAGCAATAATGCGTAAAGGGGGTTCCCGATTTTCCATCACATGTATCTGTACCGGTGATGTGTGGGTTCGCAAAACAGCATCCCCATCCACATAAAAAGTATCTTGCATATCCCGTGCGGGGTGGTCTTTGGGAATATTCAAGGCTTCGAAATTATAATAGTCCGTTTCAATTTCAGGACCTTCCTCTACCTGGAATCCCAATCCCAGAAAAATAGTTTTGATTTCTTCCATCACTTGGGTGATGGGATGCAGAGTTCCGGGGGTTTCTTTTTTCCCCGGTAAGGTGGTATCAAAAGATTCCCTTTGGGAAGTTTGATTGTTAGTGGATTTACCCAGATCATCTTCTCTTTCGCCAAGCAAATTCTCAACATGCTGTTTGAAATCATTAATGAGTTTGCCCAACTGCCGTTTTTCATCTGGAGTAGCCTGGCGTAGCTCTTTCATAAGGGCCTGGACACAGCCCTTTTTCCCGAGGAAATCTATACGAAGTTGCTTGAGGGGTTCCGGTGTAGAAATAGAGTGGATGCGGGAGTCGAAGTCTTGCCGGTGCTTATCAATGGTTTCAATCATGGGCGCGTTGAATTAATGCGAAAAAATTTAAACGCTTGGAATTACTAGCAAGTAACCCGCGGAGGTTCTCCACCCCCTTACTGTGGGAGGGAGATAACAAGAGCCTGTCGAGCCGAGAGAATGCTTGCAGGCCAGCAAAAGAATTGTTACTTGCCACCGGCGGCTCGCCGGTTAACCCAATTGGGCGCGAGCGGTCTCGGTCAGGGTTTTGAAGGATTCCTGATTATGAATCGCCATGTCAGAGAGGACTTTGCGGTCGAGCTCGATCTCGGCTTTCTTCAGTCCATACATAAATTGACTGTAGTTCATGCCTTCTGCTCTTACTGCGGCATTTATTCTGGAAATCCAGAGCCGTCGAAATTCTCGCTTGCGATTTTTACGGTCGCGATAGGCATAGCACAAACCATGTTCCACTGCCTCTCGGGCTTTGCGGAAACAGGTGCTTCGCACACTTCGGTAGCCTTTGGCTAATTTTAAGATTTTTTTACGTCGTTTTCGTGCAACTGCTCCGCTAACTGCTCTTGGCATTTTGAAATTCTCCTTCTAGCCCACCCACCATTGCGGGAGGAAATTTTAAATCTTTATCAATTCGTAACCTGCGCTGTCCTCAAACTTTAAGGGATTAATGCCCTCATTCGTTTGGCGTCTCCAGGAGCCATAATACTGGCTTTTCGCAAGTTTCTTTTTCTTTTGGTCGTTTTAGTTGTCAGAATATGGCTGGTAAAAGCACTGTTCCGACGAATTTTCCCGCTACCTGTTCTGCGAAACCGCTTTGCGGCTCCACTATTGGATTTCATTTTTGGCATTGTTTACTCCGTATTCTATTTTATTCTTTAGCCGGCACTTCTGTGGCCGACACTTCAGTAGCCGGTACTTCTTTTGGTTTTTCAGAGGAAATTTCCGCTGGTTTTGCAACCGGCTGAGATTTAGCCGCGCCCCCTTTTTTTGTTTTAGAATTTTTAGGAGCCAAAATCATGACTAAGGTGCGCCCTTCCTGCTTAGCCTGTTGCTCAATAACTGCCATCTCTTCGGTTGCCTCGGCAACTCGTTCCAGCACTTTCATCCCAAATTCACGATGAACGATTTCACGCCCTTTAAAGAAAATAACAACTTTGGCTTTGTCACCATTTTCCAGAAACCGGAGCACATTTCTCAATTTAAAATCGAAATCATGCTGGTCGGTGTTGGGCCGAAACTTTACTTCCTTAACATGAATGATTTTTTGTTTCTTCTTGGCCTCGTGCGCTTTTTTGCTGGCCTTATACTTGTGCTTGCCGTAATCCATAATTCGGCAAACGGGCGGATTAGAATTTGGAGAAACTTCTACCAGATCCATATTCTGTTCCTCGGCCATGCTCAAGGCTTCCTCTGTAGGAATAGTGCCTATCGCTTCTCCGTCATCACCAATCACAGAGACTTCCCGCACCCGAATCATTTTATTAATGCGCTGTTTCTTATTAATTTAAATCTAACCTTTATAAAATTAATTTTCAGTTTCAATCAGCCGGGAATTTATGCCGGACTTCAATTCTTCCAGAAAGGACTCAAAATCGAGGGTCCGGGTTTCCTTGGAACGCCGCTTACGAACACCCAGAGTTTGGGATTCTACCTCTTTGTCCCCTAAAACAACCATATAAGGGATTTTCTGTAATTGGGCCTCGCGTATTTTGAACCCAATCTTCTCATTTCGCAAGTCTTTTTCTACCCGAATGTCCGATTCTTCAAACTGTTGGGCCAATTTTTCCGCATAATCGACCTGATTATCCGTAATCGTTAACAGAATGACCTGCACCGGGGCCAGCCATAACGGGAACGCTCCCGCATAATGTTCGACCAGACAACCAAAAAAACGCTCCAAAGAACCCATTAAGGCACGGTGGAGCATAATCGGCTGATGGCGTTGACCATCTTCCTCAATATAGCTTATGTCAAAGCGTTCGGGAAGGTTAAAATCCACTTGCACGGTAGAAACCTGCCAATACCGGTTCAGGCTGTCCTTGATTTTGATATCAATTTTAGGACCATAAAAAACTCCTTCACCGGGGTCCACTTCAAAATCCAGCTTTTTATTATTCAAAGCATTTTCTAAAGCTTGGGTGGCATTCTCCCAACCCTCTTCTGCACCGACATATTTGTCCGGCCGTGTGCTTAAATAAATTTTGTATTCGAAGAACCCGAACGATTGCAAAATAA
>Ga0233434_1001923_pt1 | contig 19126 bp, 28 predicted proteins | sample SI_122_August201_4_FD_182738 | JGI IMG/M metagenome (GOLD analysis project Ga0233434, IMG submission 182738) | Seawater microbial communities from Saanich Inlet, British Columbia, Canada - SI_122_August2016_120_MG | ecosystem: Environmental > Aquatic > Marine > Inlet | place: Canada: British... | reverse complement strand
TAAAAATTAAAATCAACAATAGTTCAATAGTACACACTGTTAAAACATCAAATTCCCTAATACTACTAAAGGAGAATATTAGGAGCAAAAGTACTTGATTAATAGATTTAAAGGAATTTAGTTTAGAATAAAAAAATAAAATCATAAGATAATTAAGATTATTCTTTTAGTGACTAATCAAACTCTAATCAGGATTAGGGATGTAATATTGATTAGATGTTTGCAATTTGACATGGATTATTGATGGGATGAGGTGGATAATGAAACCTGTCATGTTTCAGGATACACAGTTCTAATGCATTCATAGCATTCTTGCCATGGATGATTTTTCTCTAATGTTTTTTTACATCTAGGACAACAAGTCATTTCTTAAAATATCACCAATCCACTCTTTTCACTTTTTTAATATCGCCTTCGTGACCATTTGATAGTGTTGATAAAAATTGGGCTTTGTTAATTGCTTTTTCTTTGTTTTTTTCTAGACGTTTCGTTTCATTCATTTTTTTAATTCGCTCGGCTATTTTCTTTTCCCAAGCAATTTCACTTTTTTTTTTCATTCGAGGTTTTATTTTCTTAGAAAGGGCAGAATTTCCCTTGAAATTTCGTCTAATCACACATAATCTACATTAATCATATTTTTTAATTTTTCTCACATAGAATATGAATATGAAAAAAATAAAACTATAGTATTTCAATTTTAGGGAATTAGTGCAATTTTCATACCTAAATTTAATATATTAATTTTAGATAACTCTTCTATGCACAAATTAGAATACGCACTCTTTGCGCTATCTGTAATTGAAGATAAAGTAAACAAAAATTCAGACCTTGCAAAAGAACTAAAACATCTTGCAAGTATGTCTCACAATTATAATTCACCTACAGATAAGACTCAAGATCTAAGTGATGAATATATGGAAACAATGCACGACAAGGCAGATAAATTAATTTAAAAATTATATTAAATTAAAAATTATGATACATTGTCATTTTCAATTATTTTTGTTGTACCATCATGAGAAATCACCAATGCCATTTCCTGAGATACATCATCATTTAGAAGATTATGTGAATTGAGATGTTTCTGGATTGTATCATGATCAACAGTATCTAGCACATACAATACATCATACTCTACTCTGTTCGCTCCAGGCCACAATCCAAAGTAAATTGTATCAATACCTAGTTGATTTTTGATGTAATTCACATATTTTGGAAATTTATCCACGTCATACTGATGTCTAGTTACTGCAATCATTGTGACAGGACCGTTAGAGGTACATTCTAAATTGTAAATCTCTTTTGTAGATATCGAATTAAAATTCTCATCAAACATGATAGAGTCACTATCTTTGGTAAAACCTATCTCACATTCTCTAAATTTCTTCAATAGTTTATCATACATTTTTTAAAATCACTCCCCCATCATGACAATTCTTACAAATCCAGTTTGGTTTTTCAGAATCTTTTTCCAATGCTTCCCATCGATTTTCTCCTTTGATTTTCTCCCATTTGTTTTCAAGAAAAATTCTTTTTTCATCTATTAGTTTATCCCATTTGCTTTGCAATCTGGGCGTAAATCGAGGATCATAGAAAATTAAGACATTAGTTGAATTGCACTTTGGACAGTGCACAGGGTAGCCAGGGGATGTTGATGATATCATTACCTTTTTTCTAAGAGGTTGATCGTAAACCATTTCAATCATCCTTTTTCTTAAACTTCATTTTTTTAAAGATCATAATTATTTTGTAAATTATAGATGTTAGGCATCTTTTGAGATATTTACAGTACTGTACATGTTGTCCTGAAAGTTTACGGTTTTAAAATGAATAATATTTTCAGGATCTACGCCTCTTGATTCCTTTAATGAGTCTAATTCAACTAGTGCATCAGGTCTAAATCCAACAGATGAACAGTATATGGCATCTGAAAGTGTTGTTCCATATTCTCCATTTTTAACATCATTGATTACATCAAAGAATTTTGTAATATCTTTTTTGTTAATTGCATTTCCAGTTGGTTTGTTTTCAGCAATTGCAACTAGGGATCCATTATTATTTACTGTAACTTCTACTTTGTGATTTTTTTCTACTCCTTGGATTAATTCATTAATTAAAATTTCATGTTTTGGATACAAACTAGAGATGTATGTATAAAATCTATACTGGATAAATTTTCCCGCATTATCATTTTTGTATTGAATAAATATATCATATAACATCTCTATTGATTTATCATTCATACTTTCTAGTTTGGCATGATATCTTCCTTTTTCAGCAAATCCAGAGTCACAGGTTTTTGCAATTATCTTTAAAACAAAATCAGGAATTGTGTAATTTTTTAGAATCTCAATGTGTGCATTATCTTGCATTCTACTAAATCTAGGAAATCCTTGATTGACCAATTCATTTCATCTCCTGGATTAAATTTTTCTTTAAAAATAAAATAAAAAACAAATTATTGAACACCTCGAGTGACGTGGTGTTTTTTATGAGATTCTGCATCAGAGGATTCAATTACAGATGCATCAACTGCGCTTTTTAATAATTCGCTAATGCTATCCTCAGTGGATTTGAGAACAATTGATACGGAATCATCTGAATCCATTGTGATGATTCTTCTTACAATTGATACCTCTTTTGCATCATTTTTTGGTTGCTCGTTCATAGAAGAATTACGCATGTAAGAGATAATAATAATAGGTACATAGTATGCATACTGTACATACTATGAAGTCAATGATTAATCAAAGAATTCACATCGCCCCAGTAGGGTTTGAGATTGACAGAATTGTTATTCCCGCTGTTGAAATGAAGGCAGATTTAGTGTATCTGATAGTTCATGATAATCTATCTGCAGATAAGGCCCAAAACCATCACACAGAGATTCAAAAACAACTCAAAAAGAAAAAGATCAAAACAGAGACAGTTTATGCAAATCGATTTGAATTATTTGATATTATCAGGGTGGTAAAAGAGTTAATTGAAGAAAATAGAACTGATTCATTTTATGTCAATGTTGCCAGTGGTTCTAAAATACATGCAATTGGTTGCATGATGGCATGTATGGTCTTTGATGATAGGAAGAATATTCATCCATTTTACCCTCAAGCAAAAGAGTACCCAACATACAAACAAAAAGAACAGCAAACTTATGGTGTAGAAGAAATTCATGCATTACCAACATACCAATTACTTACACCCAAACCACATTTACTTGCAGCACTAAAAATTATCAAAGAACATGATGGTAGAATACAGAAAAAAGTTTTTGCTGCAGAGGCAGAAGAGAAAAAAATACTAAACATTGGTGCACGAAAAGAAAATCATAGTAATGCATTGTTTGCAAGTCTTGATAAAAAAATAATTCAACCATTATTAAACACCTGGGGATTTATTGAAGAAGAAAAAATTGGAAAAAATAGATGGATTTCATTTACTGAGGATGGTAAAAATGCATCAGAATTTTTATTTTAATTAGATAAATCCACAATGTCTGCAACAAACGTAATGTGATTTTTGATCAACTCTCATCATTGCATATGATTTACATATGATTTACATTTGATACATTTTCTCTGAATAATCCTGTCTAGTCCTTGATTAAACATGTACGTGAATAAAAAATATTTCTGAATTAATTATGTAATATGAAAACAGTATGTATGGTATGCATACTATGGACCAGCCACATAATACCCTTTAGGCACAAATAACTCTATGAATACACAAAACATAGCGTTAGACTCTTGTGTCGTAATTGACATTTTAGAGAAACCAAAAGTAGCCTCTAAAATTAAAGCCAATCTTAGAGGAAAACCAGTCAAGATCATTTTGTGTGATGTTGTATTAGGTGAGGTGAGTCAAGTACGTGGATATTTGCCTGATACCGTAATTGCAAAAATTTCTCAAATCTTGGGAAAAAAGATAGAGACATCGCAAATTGATTCAGAACAGACATCAAATGCACAACAGATTACAAATCAATTCCAAGTTTGTCACAACGGAGATAATAAAATTCTCAGTTTATGTCAAGCAAAAGATTTCATCTTGGTGACATTTGATAGAATGTTACTCAAGGCATGTGAATTTGTAGGAGTTGCAGCATTTCATCCAACAATGTTGAGGGGAATTTAAAATGAAGCCTACAATGTACCCCCGAATAATTCGAGAGTTTGATGATGCAGATGAACCATTAATTTATGGAGATGTGTTATGACTATTTTATTTAGACAAAAGAATTTTTCATATGATGAGAGTATTGCAATGTCATTTGCAAATCTCAAGGAGAAATTGAATGAAGAAAAGGAGCGAGAAGATTGAAAGTTATGGATTTTGGAGAAGGAGAGGCTAGTTTTGGATTAATAATTCGAGACAAAAGTAATCATGATAACTATGTTCTCTTATCTTTTGAAAATATCCAAGAGATTTTAAATGAATTTCAGGGATTAGAAAAGAAATTAAAAAATATTCAGGAGAATAAAAATTGAAACTAACAAGAATTCTTCCAAAGTTTCTTGCAAAGTCATACCAAGCAGAAGATTTGAGACGTGCAGAAATTCAACTGCAATACCATCAAACTATGGTTAGAGTTTTAGAAGAAAGGTGTGCTGAAGGTCGTGATGAATTAAAGAGGTTGAGGAAATGAGATTAAAAAATATTCTCAAAATAATTAACATGAAAAATATCAATCAAGGAATTAGTACATTCAACAAAGCAGTTCAAGATTTTGGAAATTCAATGGATTCTATGACTAGAGAACTGTCAACTGACATTGAAAAATCAAATGATGCATCAAAAATTAGAGAGAAAAGAAACCAAGAAAATTTAGATAAAATTTGGGGGAAGAAAGATGAGGTGTAAAATCTGTCAAATTGCACACAAAAACACCAGTAGATTTCAATCATGGGAAGAGCAAGTTTGTAGATTTTGTAGCAGTCTGTGTGACTATTTTTCATGGAATGGTAACTATTTGCATGAATATTGGGAGGTTCAAAATTGAAAGACTCTAAATTTACTCGCGAAGAATTAGGAAAATTATTTGAACGTTTTAGAAAGGAAAATCCAGTTTTTGAAGATTTAGTTAGTGAACGTGATAAAATTGTGAGAATTATGGAAATTCATTCAATCACAATGGATGCATTAAAAACTGAATTAAAACAATGGGACAGTAATATCGCGAAAGAATTTCAACGTTTGAGGAATAGAAATTGAAGTGTCCTAAATGTGGTAAATCATGGATTGCAGAAATCTTTTGGGGATATCCTGCAAATATGGAATTAATGGAAGAAGCACTTGAGAGAAAAGAGATTATTCTTGGCGGATGTTTAGTTACAAATAATGATCCTAGATGGGAATGCAATGATTGTAATCATCAATGGGGAGAACGAGATGAATAAAATTACAAAGATTTTCTTTTGGATATTTACAATATTGTTAGGATTTGTAAATCCGTTAATCAGTGTTGCACTAGTTGTGATATACTATCTTCCAAAAATCATTCAAGACGCATGTCAACCATGTAACCAAATCCAAGATGATTTACCAGAGGAATCAGAAATGAAATCATATTCTGATGATGTATTGGAGGATATGAAATGAAACAATGGAGTAGAGAAGAAATCATGAAAGGTCTAAGGGAACTAGTTACAGAAATTGAACATTTAGAAAAAGCAGATGATATTGACGGTAAGAGTGGAGGTATCATTACTACTACCGAAGACGCTTGTATTTTCAAAGATATTCCACCATTTAATCATGATTTAGAATATGGTGAGATGCTGGTATCTGAAGGCACACGCATAATTCCAGATCACAGTGGAATGAAAGTAAAAGAGATGTACATCTATGGAATACATCGAGAGATTTACAGTTGGCTTGAAGAACGTGGATGGTATCCTGAATGGCATGACCGTGTTACATTGTTGTTCTGGAAACGCACTGAAGACTCAGACGACGAAATTGCTGAGAATCTTGAAACTTATCAAATCCACCTTAATACTCATCAAATAGATGGCATTGAAGGTGAGATATTAAAAAAGTTGAACAAACAATTTGGAGAAAAAAATGAGTAAAACTATTCCAAAAGATTCTCACAAAAAGAGTTTGAGTGAGGCATTTGTCAATTCGTTTGGAGGTTATCCTGTAGGATATGGGTTAGGGATTGTAATTTTACCTGTATCTATGGGGTGGATTCAAGAGGATCCACTAACTGCAAACTTGGCAATAACATTTGTTTATGCATCAGTATCTTTTGCCAGAAGTTATTTTTTGAGAAGAGTCTTTGAGAAATTTGGAATTGATGATAATTTTATCAAATTAGGAATAAAAGGAATCAAAAAAATGTCAAGATCAAGAATCAAGTAATTCAATTTCTACAATATAAGATAATTTATCAGAAATTATTTTTTCAGCATGAATCATTTTGATTTGTGAATCATCATCTATAATTATTGAGACAGTGGGACCGATTTCAGGTTCTTTATCAAACAAGACACTAGGAAAAAAATTATTTCTTCCTGGTTTTTCTGGGGCTTTAGAAAGATAATCACAAACACCTGCAACCAAGCTATCTAAATCTCCAACATATCGTTTTTCATCATCATTTCCTGATTGGACATAATATCTGTCATCAAGATTTGGAGCACATACGACAAGATTCAATTTTACTGGAGATTCAATACATTTCTCACGACCTGATTCTTTTCTAGCTTTTAATGCTGCTTTTCTCAATTTTATAACTAAACTTGCATTATCTCCAGACCATTCAGATTTCTGTGGAGGTTTTCCATCCACTGTAAAAGTAATTTTTGGGTTACCAAATAAGGATCTAAATTTCATATTTCTGATTCAATTCTACCACGTTGATTTTGTTTGTAACTCTAGCATATTCTGTAGGATATTCAGTATGAACTGGAAATAATACATCTGAATCAATGTCTTTTACCATCTCCATCAAATCTTCACCCTTTGCATGTCCTGAACAATGAATTTGATGATGCTCCATTTGGAACCTATCAATCCAGTTTTTGAGTCGTTTTGTGCTTAATACTTGCTCTTCATTGTAAGCTTCACTAGCTGAATGAATGTAAATTGCACCTGCTTGAGGTTTCATGTCAATTAATGCATTAAAACTGAAAAATCCAATTGCACAGATATACTTGTCAGGTTTTGAAGCAATTTCAGCTGCAGTTAATGCATTAGGAGCAGTTGCAAATACTCTATCTTCTCCAACATAATCTGAATCAGAATAAGTACCAGAACGATACTTTGCTTTGTAAATTACAATGTCTTCATCATCCCAGTTTGGTAAATTCAAAGCTGTGTCAGATGAGAGATGTTTTAGGAAATATGCATCTTTAATTTTGATTACTAGTTTTCTTCCATTTTTCTTTGCAATGTTGAAAAATGTTTGTACTCTATCTACATCTTTGAAATTAAAATCAGCAAAAACTAGATTTTTAGAATTTGCAGTTAGTTTGTCTGATTCAGAATATACAATTTGTTCACTTTCATTAGTTGATTTATCTTTGATTCTAGTGCCTTCAGCAATTAATGCAATTGGTTTTATCTCTTTGGCTTTAGCAATAAATTCCTCAGTCATTTGTGGTTTTGCACCATGGCGACGTAAGTCTCCAGTATACACAATTGGTCCTTTTGATGTGTGAATGATAAAACCATATGCTCCAGGTATAGAATGATCAACATGGATTGGTTCAATTTCTAAGGAACCAATATTGAATTTCTTACCTGTACGAAATGTGTTGATTGTTCGCTGTATCTTTGGATCACCTCTTTTTGCACCAGCTAATTTGAATTCCAATATCTCTCTATCAATTGCACCAGCTGAGCGCTCTTGAATTGCTTTGATCATATTTTGTGTAGTTTGTCCCATGTACAATGGGATATCTCTGTGCAAAAATGATGCATAATCTACATGGTCTGCATGTGCATGAGATATCAAAACTGCATCAACTTCGGGCTCTTTGATTTCACGTCCTGCTCGGAACATTAAATCATCTCGATATATTCCCGGAATATCAGGCACCAAACCCATAGTAATAAAATCCAAAATTCCATTAGAGGATCTTGGGGCTAGAAATTGTTCAAAATAATTTCCCAATCTTGTGAATCCTTTACCAAAGTCTAGGAAAATTTTGGTATCTTTGTCTTGAAGTAGGATTTTATTTCCACCAATCTCATTTACACCACCATAAAATGTTAAACTAGTCAAACAAATCTTCACCTCTATTCAAAACTGAACTATCTATTTTATTCAATATTGTATCTTGTGTTTTAAATTTAATCTGTAACTTCAATGTCTTAATTATTGCAGTTCTGACAAAGTTTTCAAGTTTATTTTTAACTTCTTCATCAGTAAGAACTACTTCGTTCTCTTTGATTTTTGTAGATCTCTTTTTACCATGAACAATTTCACTTCTCATATCATAACATTTTTGAATGAATTTTTTACATTCAATTTTTTTATCATCACTATCTTCTAAAATTATCGCAGCACGGAGAGATGTCTTGTCACGTATTTCAAATGGTTGATTATTAAGAATAGTTTCTAATGAAATCATGAGATCCGTAATATTATCTTCAACTAAATAATCACGATAAACATAATCAAATCGTCGTATAGAATATGTCAGATACCTTGTTTTATTTTCATCAAATATTTCATAAATTTGATTTAATGAATAGTATATTTCTTTAAAAGAATCAATTTGCTCTTTTTTCAAAAAATAAGAACGAGTAGATTTTCGAACTATTTCTTTAGAACCTGGAAAATAATCGCCTTGTAAATTTAGAGGATGAAAACGATAAAATGATCCAAAATAGATTGAACCATTAGTAGTTAACCTTAAGGCATTTAATATATTTGCAGATATTTTTTTCAAATCAAAAGTTGAGTTAGGATTTTTTTCAATTGAAAATGAAAGAATGAATTTAAGTTGTTTTTGTTCAAAATCTATAAAAGGTTCTTCCATTTCATTTGATAAATCAAGACCCGATATCTTATCAAATTGATTTGTGGTAATTTTTTGAATTATGAACTCTCCAATCTCTATTTTCTCAAATTCTGTATCAAAATCATAAATCGGAGTGAAAAAATAAAGTCTGTCAGAAAATTTTCTTTTAATATGACTTTCTAAAATTTTTATTGATTGTAAAAAATAAGATTGATCAAATTCAATTTTTTGTAAAAGAAATAGATATGTTTCTATAAATTCTTCTAGAAGCGTCGGATTTTTATCATATATTTTTCCTATGAATTGAATTTCTGAAAATACTTGTTTTAATTCATAATATTTTGAGTTTCTTTCAATTTCTTCTCTGCATAACTTAGAATTTAACTTGGATATTCGATTCGCTTTTCTAAATTTCCCATCATGAAAATTTGATGTCCATTTTGTTTGATAAAATATCATATGTTTTTCTTTAGGGATATCATTCAAACATATTTTGAAAAGTTCACTGAATTTCTTGATTTCTACGTTCATTTTTCTTGGGTTATAATTTTTTTAAGTTTGGATGTTTTTCAGGAGATAAATAAACGGAATACCCTTTTTCCTCTAGAATTTCTTTCAAATATGTTGCATTTTCCGGATTACTAACACGACTTGAATTATCAAGAATTATGTTTTCAGGATTAGTTTCTTTCACATATTCACAAACTTCACTGACTGTGGCGTGTTCTTTTAGATTTACTATGTACATCCTACTATCATTCTCTAAACTAGTCATTGATGATGCACCTACTCGAATAGAGGGAATAACAGGTTCAATTATTTCACAATCGGTTTCAGCATTCTTTGTAAGAAATCTAATGTATGGGTGATCATTCTTTAGATATTGCTTAAAGTAAATATCATCATCTTTGATTATGCCAGATCTATATCCGTAAACCCCATAAGCTTTAGCAATGTTAATTTCTTTTTTATTAGCTAAAAAAGGGATTTCCTCATCAATTTCATTCCTCAACCAAGACATAACTAATTGAAGAGTCCCACGACTAGCATGTATGTTTAGTTGTTTTTTAGAATCATTCATAATTTCTTTCGTTTTTGCAATTATCTTTTTTTTAGCTTCAACGACATCATCAAAATCTTGACTCTCAGAATGCTTCCCATGGGTTGCATCCAATATCAAATAATTCACATCCTTTTGAATATGAGTTCCTTCAAAAATAAAATCACTTGAATATAATATGGTATTCTCTTTTTTTTGTACTAATAATTGACCAGAACCTAAAATGTGATGTGCCTTTTTGAAAGTTATTTCAAAATCCCTGATGGATTCAGTTTCATTAATTTTTAAACCATGGAAGTTTATTCTTTCTTTCAGCCATTCTCTATCTTGCATAAGTAGTGCAGATGCAAGATTTTTTGTAATATCTGTTGAATAAACCTGAGACGTTCCCAAAGAATCTTCTAATCCTCCAATGTGGTCTTCATGAATATGAGTATAACATGCAATATTTTTTCCATCATCCATACCATAGTAATTTTTCCCATCGCAAAGAATTGAATCTTCAATTACAATAGTTCCCCAGGGTCTAATTTTTACAATTTTGTCGATATTTTTTTTCAATCTAATTCACCAAATATTCCGAAATTTTATCGTATTCTAAGTTCATTTTTAAAATCTGTTTTTTGTATTCATTATATTCATTCTTTTTTAATGCAATTGCAATGTTTTTCCCCTTTATTTGTACATCCTCAATTTCATTTAGATGTAATTTTTTTTCAAATAACTCATTTAGACAAACCTCTACTGTTTTTTGAGATCTCTTCCCCATTGCTTCTAATACTTTCTTAGTGATTTCTGAAATCGAAATAACAACCAAGTAAGTGATAGAAACTTTAGGTCTAGCATTAGTGACTTTTTGAATCACTTCTTCTAAAGGCAAATCATGGTCTTTATAAAATCGAATTATTTCTATAAGATCTTCAAATTTTATTACTTTATTTGATGCTGCATTGAATAATAATAATTTCTCATCATCAGTATCCAATGTAGCTATAGCATGTGCGGCACTAAAACCCACACCTAAATCATCTGAAGAGCCCCATGTAATTGCATCATGGCATTGCTCAGGTAGACTATTTTTTAATTTAATAAAATCACTAATAATTTTTTTCCCAATTGGGAGCAAAGCCTCTGCAATACTATACCCCTCTTCATCAATTAATCTCTCAATTGATGTGGCAGTTTGAATTGGAGATAATGGACGTTGTAATCTGGTATTTGCTATATTAACACTAGAAAGTAATTTAGCATATTCTTCATTGTCATCCATTAATCGTGACAGATTAGTCACCAGATTGATCTAAACCATCTAAAACAAGTTGTGCGGCAGCAGCAGATTTTGATTTAAGTTCATTATTATCAGCATATCGTTCTAATCGCTTCATGTCCGAAGCGCCAAGATCAACTGGAATAGATTCTGTTACATTTTTTATGCCGTCAGTGATTAGAGTTTCATTATCTGTATCAGGGTTTTCTGAACCATAATCTACAATGTTAGTAACTTCTTTTTGAGTTAATTGATTTTGTGCCATCTGTTTTGCAAGATCTAATACATCGTCCCCTTTCTCTTCAGATGATTCATATTTTTCAAATCCTTTTGCAGTAGTTGCTCTAATTGCAATTACAGGTTCAATTTCACCTTTTTCAACAGCGTCTCTAACGACATCTGGAACTTTAGGTAAACCAATACAAGCATCAACAGTTCTATATGGAATTCCAAGAATTTTTGCAATATCTTTTTTTGATGTTTTGTCTCCGTAAAGATTTGCCACATGACGCATCGTATCGGCATTTGACATTTTTTGCCTGGCTTCATTTTCAAGCCAAGAGATAGTTGTGGTCATCATTTCATCCTTAGGTTTTTCAATAATCATTGCAAGAATTTCTGTCCATTGTAAAACATCTTTGTGTGCATAGTATCTCCTTTGGCCTACAATAAGCTCAAATTTGTCTCCAACAGGATATACGACTACAGGTTGAATCAACCCAACATTACGTATTTGTTCTGCAAAAATATCTAAACCTTTTGTAACTTTAGATTGCCGTGCTTGTAAATTACTTAATTGTATTTTCTCAATAGGTATTTTTTCAGTCTTAATGACTTTAATTTCAACATCATCCTGTTCAGCCATAAGAGAGACTATTTTATCACATATTAAACAATTAGGGTAATTTCCTCGAAAATTACTGTTTTAAAAATTTAAACGTGAACTTTTGACAAAAATTCCAACGAATTCAATATCTCATCAATTGTGAAATTAATCTCCTCATCCGTATTGAACCTATTACAGCCAATTCTAATAGAATTATGTGCCTGTTTTTCAGTCAATCCCAAGGCCAAAAGAACATGAGATGGTTCTACCGAATCAGTAGTGCATGCAGACCCTGCAGAAATCGCAATCTTTTTTGAAACTGTATTGATAATAGATTTACTTTGTACTCCATCAAATCTCACATTCAAATTATGATCTAGTCTGTTTGTCAGATGACCATTTAGTTTACCTCCAACTACTGAAAATCTCTCCAACATTGTATCTGTCCATTTTTTGTATTTTTTATTCTCAGTATCCATGGAATCAATTGCAATCTCTACTGCTTTTGCAAATCCAACAATTCCAGGAACATTGAGAGTTCCTGAACGAATGTTTCGCTCTTGCCCTCCACCATACACAATAGAATTAATTTTAACGCGAGGCATGATACTCCTAATGTATAGTGCACCAATCCCTTTAGGACCATAAATTTTATGAGAAGACATTGACATTAAATCAATATTCATTTTTTTGACATCAATTGGAATGTGTCCCAAAGCTTGTGCAGCATCAGTATGAAACAGTACATCATATTCATGTGCAATTTTACCAATCTCTGCAATGTTTTGGATGGTTCCAATCTCATTGTTTGCAAACATTATAGAAATTAATACAGTCTCATCTGTAATGGAATTTTTTAATTCATCAATACTAATACAGCCAAACTCATCTACTGGAAGATACGTTACTTTACACCCATTTTCTTCCAGATGTTTTGCAGTATCTAAAATTGCATGATGTTCAGTAACACAAGTAATCAAATGGTTTCCTTTACTCTTGTTTCTATCCATTACTCCAAGCAGTGCCAGATTATCTGATTCTGTAGCGCCAGATGTAAAAAGAATCTCATCCATGTTACAACCAATTGCTTTTGCAATTTTTTCTCTAGCTTGAGAAACTGCAATGGATGCATCATACCCAAAGGAATGATCAAGGCTTGATGCATTACCAAAATTTTCTGTAAAATAGGGTTTCATTTCATCAAATACACGAGGATCTACAGGCGTGGTAGCATGAGAATCAAGATAGATGGGGTATTTTATCTCAGACATTTCGTTCTTCTTTGATTAATTCATAAAAATCTCCCAGATTTTGAATTCTAGGAGCCAATGCAGTAACACCACGATTAATGTGACAACGAGTCATTTCATTTAATTTAGAATCAGAGAGTCCATCTTTATTTAATCTGTTCTTCATCAATCCCAAATATAGTGATTCATACTCACCAAACAAAATTGCAGGTTCAAGATCATTTCCTTCTTTATCATATTGAATTGGAATTGGAGCAGATTTTTCCTTTAGTGATAAACATAATGCAAACCTTGCAAGTAAATTTGGAGTCAATCCAGTTCTTGCTTTTAGTCTTCCAAGTAAATTCAAACTTTTTGCACTGAGTTTTATTCTACTGAACTTCAACTGTTATCTCCTCATTATCAAAGAAATATCCCTTATGGATTCTTGTTTTACCTTTAACAGTATCAAAATCAATGGTGTATGATTTTGAAATGTATGGTTTTAATTTTTCATAGTAATTAGCATCAATTTCGGAATCAGTTGATAGTACTATAGTTTGTTGAGAAGTTTCTGGGAAAAAGGATTCAACAAGACTTGATCTATGATCAACATCTAGTCTTGCAAGTGGAGTATCGATCATAAATGGTAGTGGGCGTCCTGAAGTTTTTGCCAATCCCCAAACAAGGGCTGTTGCATAAATTTGCAGTTCTCCTTTTGATAGCATATTTTTTGTAATCTCATCATCATTGCCATTGTATAGTTTAACTGCAAATGTTTCATTATCAATAGTTACTTTTTTGATAAAATCTTTTTTGTGCAATAAAATTTCAAGACCCCGTAAAACATTATTTTCTAGCAAAGAAATTTTTTCGTTTCTTAATGATTGAGAATAGTCCTCCAACACACCCAAGACAGATTGTGCCAATACATCACTAGATGATGATTTCTCAGAACTGGACTGCCTATCAAGACTGTTGCGAATTTTTGCATTAAGCATTCTGAGTCGAGTTTTTCCTTGAGCCAAATCTGACTCTAGTTTCTCTATTTTATCTTGTAATCTATGCTCTTTATCACGAAATGAATCCCTTTCAGTCATGATTAATTTTATTTCCTCGATTTCAGGCTTTATCTTACCTACAACTGCAAACTTTTCAAGAGCTCTTTTCTGAATGCCGTAAGATTTTGTCAATTCTTCAAGTGACTGAACCGTTGATTTTTTAGAATTCTCAATTAAGGATAAAATTTGTTCCATTTGTACAGGAGACCAATTAAAGAAAACATCAGATTCAGAATTTTTAGTCAATTCATCTTTTAGTAATTTGATTAGTTCTGTGTCAATGGATTTTTTAATATCAATTGAAATATCTGGCAAGAATGATTTTGAATTTAATATAATTGTAATGTTTTTAGAATTTTTTTCAAAGATTTCTTTTTCATAATTTAATAAAATTCGTTTTTGATCAGATTCTATTTGGGATTTAATCTCTACTAGTTGTTCTGGAATTAAACAAAAAGGTAATTCACCAGAACACAAATCAGATAATTCTTTTTCAGTAATTGCAATTTTTAATGTCATCTCAGATTCATTTTTTTCCATCTCTTTATTTTTCTCATAATAATTACCCCCAATTTTTTCAAATCTTTCTGTTGCCAACATAAATTCATCGTGAATTGACTGGATTGATTCATTTTCTTCTTTGATGTTTGCCTCTAGGATCTGATTTTTTTCTTCTAGAATTTCTTGTAAAAATAATAGCGATTGTAATTCATTTCCATCAAAATCTTTTTCACGCATATCATGAGATGCAAATCTAATCATGGATTCATAATTTTCTAAATTCTGAGGTTTGTTGTGTAGTTTTCTATAACTCTCATAATTATTACGCAGCTCTGCAAATTCAACTAGTTCCGTTTTTAGCATCGCATATTTTAATTTCTCAGGAGTCATTGTATCTTTTTTTACTTCTGTTTTCTTTTCATGCTCTTTTTTCTTTTTTGCCTCTCTATACAGTACAAAGCCAATGTCTTTTTGAAGCTGATTCACTAAATCCAAGCCTAACAAAGTGTCAAATGATGATTGAATGTACTTGTTTTCATTATTATCATCAGCTATACTCTGAATTTGTTCTCCATCAAAGAAGAATAGTTTTGCAAGTCCTCTAGGAATTAATTGATGGATAAACTGCTGCCATTCAGATTTTTCAATTGAATCAATTTCTTGAAATTTTGTTTCAGTGTATCTATTCTTTTTTGTAGGAATTGATATTCCTAATTCTTTGAATTCATTTGATGCAGAGTCAGACTTTTGTATTGACAAGTCTTCATTTACTTTACCATCATTATTGTTCCAAGTTCTAGTGATTTTGTATTCTTGTATTTTACCATCAAATGCAATTTCAAATTCAATTGAAATAGAACAAGCAGATGAAACAGATTTTGTATCTAAATTTCTATGAAATGAACGTAAAATTTTTTGTTCATATTGTTTTTCAAGACCTGCATCATCAAAGTCCTTACCATAAAAACAAAGCATGATTGATTCAAAAAGAGTTGTTTTACCTGCACCGTTTTTACCTCCACATAAAATTACAGTTTTCTCAGGACTGGTCTTAAAATCAAATTCATTTTCTCCGCCATATACGCCAAAATCAGTAATGAGAATTTTATTGATAATCAAAACTATTCTCCTTGTGGTATATCGGAGATGATAGTTGCTTTGTTTTTGATGTCTTTTTTTACTTGCAGTTCACCCAAGATTTTTTCAAATTCTTTATCATTATCCACATCACGCCATTCTTTTGATAGCTCTGATCTAATTTTATCAAAAACTTTACTGTGTCTGTTTGCCCCTTGTGATTTTAATTCTAAATTAAGTAAATTACTGACTAGCTTGAATGGAATATTGCGATTAGAACAGGTTTTTTCCAACAACTCTTGTTCAGTACTACTGAAATTCCCCAACTCATTTTGTATAATATTGAGATCTTTACCTGTAATTTCAGCATAAACTGCATAGGCAGTGTTTTTCCAATCTCCTTGCTCCATTCTCCATATTCTTTGAATTTCATGAATCTCTTCTTCTAGTATTAATTCCATGTCCGGATCATTTTTTAATTTCTGAATTTTCATTTGGCCTTTTAACAAATCACGCAAATATTGAATTCTAAATTTCATTTTGTATGGGCCAGGAGTATGTTTAATCAGAGGCTCTAAACAGTAATTGCATTCATTTAATGTAGGGGCAATTTTTTTATTACATTTTTTGCATTTTACAAATAAAAGTCTTGAACATTTTTCACATTCAATTGATGTGGAAGAATTTTTAAAATTACATATTTTTTTAGGGAATTTATTTTTCTTATTAGAATTATTTTTTTTATCAAGATCAATTACCTTGTTTTGACATGTTATATCATCATGAGTCTTTAAATCAATTCTACCATTACGTCTTCTCTTCTCTCGATATATTTCCCAAACGCTAGAATCTTGCGTGTCTTTTAGTTTCTGTCGTAATTCTGCAAGAATCTCCATCCATTCATTTTTCTCGTCATTTTCAATCATATTTGTAAGATAACTTTGTTTATCAACTACAGTACAAGTCCAACAACCAAAACGTCCACCTCCACATGAAGGAGTTGTTGTATCAATTACCAATGGACATTCAGAAGCATTTGCATCTTGATACATTGCAAGTAAATCTCTGTTCTCTTCACCCCAAGGATTTTCATTTTCTAAAAGATAATTCCATACATCTTCAGAAGAAAAATCTTCAATTGGAGTATACACAAAAGTTTGATCAAACTGAGAATGCCGGGATAAAACACTACCATCTATTTTGTACGTGTTCATAGATTGTTTACGAACTACACTTTCACTTTTTCTTGTGCCCAAAAGCACTATGGCTTCTCCATGTTTTGAAACAGTTTCTTTAATGAATCGATCTGCATTTGAGATTTTTAGCATATCTGTACACCATCTAAACAAAGTAGTAGGTGCAGGATATCCCAATCCCAATAATCTCACCCAAAAAGTATCTTCAGTTTTAGGACGTAGTAAATTAGTTCCAATAGGCAAGCCAATTTTCTGGGCATTTTTTTCCATTCTGTCAAGACTGTCAGTTATTCGCTCTGCAATCTGAGGAGCCTCAACTAAGGTGTTTGAAGATATTATGTAGATTTTCTTGGTTAGTTTTTCTCTAGGTAGTGAGGATAATGCATTCCATACTAGTTGAACCATACATGTAGAGTCTTTTCCACCACTAAATCCGATAATCCAGGGACGATTATCATTAAGGTATACTGTTCTAATCTCCTCAAAAATATCTGTAAAACTTCTCTTCTCTAAAACAGATTCACTCAAATCTTATCCTCTATTTTTTGACGGTCTGCAGATAGGGATAATCCACATTTTTGAATTATGATATTTGCAGCCAGTTCAATTCCGATGATTTGTTTTTGCATTTGACCATTAATTATTAGACGACCATCCCATTCAGAAGCATCACGAGACCAATTAATTTTTTTCAAACTTTTTAGTTTTGATTGCCAGTCATTAGGAAATTCTGCAACTAGTAATCGTCCTGCAATACCCAATGCATTTAGTAAATTGGTATTTGTATTTACAAAATTTTTACGTAATTCAGATGGTACCACTTCACCCTTCTGCAATATTTGCCATTCGGGTATATTTTCTGAAACAGTATTCCAAAATTCTACAACTAGTTGTTCATCTTTTTTTGTAATTTTTCTAGTCTTACCTAATCCTAATAATTTCAAAGTAGCATCAGCAATTCCATTTAGAGTAAATGCTTTTGATGAACGATTAGAAAGGGTGGTTTTTTCCATCTCTACTCTATTTTCAAAAACAGGAATTGAATTTACCAAACCAACTACAAATCTATAAAATTCATCACGATGATCATATAAAATATTCAAAGACTTTGTAGGCTTTACTGCATTTTTATTTAAATCTGAAAACATTTGCTGGCTTCTTTTCAAACCATCATCTTGGAAAAATACAACTGAAATCATTTCTTTTCCAAGTTCTGGTTTTTCTTTTAGTGCCTCCTCAATTGCCTTTCTTCTGTGCTGTCCGTCATTGATTAGTAATCTAGAATCCATGTTGATGTATAGTCGTCCTAGTTTCCCATCTTTTCCCAAGGAAGGAGAAGGGGAGAATTCCATCAACCCATCAACTGAAGCAGTTAATGATGAAAAGGTATAATCCTCAGGATTATTCAAAATGTAATCTTTGATTGCAGGAATTCTTGTTTCACGTAAAGTTCTCTGAGCTCGCAGTTCTGGTGGAATATCATAATCATTGAAAATGAATAATTTTGGGATTATTTTGAGGGGGCACATTGCAACATAGAATTCACGTCCGGCTTGAATACCTCGAATTGCATCAAACCCATATTTCTCACCAGATAATGATTGTTCAGCAACACTAGGTTTTGCCATGCCTTAGGCACATGGAAGTACATTAAAAACATTTGGAAGTCTATTTTTCCCAAATGGAAGTGTACTTTCTAAAGTCCTTTTTTGAGTTTTTCTAGGTCTGCCTTTGTTAATTTTATAGAGAATACTACTGCATCAGGTTTTGTTGCATTTTTTGCCATTGGATGAAATACAACTTTGATTCCATCGGATTCTTTAGTAATATCAACTGGACGACCACCAATTACGTCTTTTGCCATGAATTTTGTATAAAATTATTGTTTATAGAGGTATTGCAAAACAAACTCTAAAGGAATTTTTGTCAGAATA
>Ga0233434_1001915_pt1 | contig 19170 bp, 14 predicted proteins | sample SI_122_August201_4_FD_182738 | JGI IMG/M metagenome (GOLD analysis project Ga0233434, IMG submission 182738) | Seawater microbial communities from Saanich Inlet, British Columbia, Canada - SI_122_August2016_120_MG | ecosystem: Environmental > Aquatic > Marine > Inlet | place: Canada: British... | reverse complement strand
ATGTCGATGCAGGTGACACGGAACAGGGCGGACGTCGAAACAAGTCGGTCTTCGACGATGACACCTCACAGAGTGCACTTCGACTCCTGATGCGGGTCGACTCGGTGCTGCAGCAACAAGACACGGAAATCCACCATGCTGTAGAGTATGCGCTGAGCAATTTCCTACGTGCCCAGTATGCCAATGGTGCGTGGCCACAGCACTATGACACACCCTCGGATTCTACCGACCTAGCGATTCTGCCCGCCCGTTATCCCGCCAGTTGGTCGCGCGTATTCCCCGGGACTGGCTACGGCGATTACTACACATTCAATGACAATGCTCTGGCTGACGTCATCGACGTCATGCTCGAAGCGCATCGGACCTACGGTGATATCCGGTATTTGGAGGCAGCCCTGCGCGGCGGAGATTTCATGATTCGAGCGCAGATGCCAGAGCCACAGCCTGCATGGGCGCAACAGTACAACCACAGAATGGAACCAGCGTGGGCGAGAGAGTTTGAGCCACCGTCGATCACAGGTGGTGAATCCTATGGGGTCATGAGGGCGCTTCTGGATCTCTACATTGAGACTGGAGAACACCGCTTCCTCAGCCCACTTCGGCCCGCCCTATCCTGGGCTCGCCGCTCGCTGTTGCCCGATGGTCGCCTCGCACGCTTCTACGAACTGAAGACCAACCGGCCCCTCTATTTTGTTCGAGACACGTACGAACTCACGTATTCGGATGCTGACGTGCCAACCCACTATGCCTTCAAGGTTCGCGGTATTGAACGCATCGAAAGTCTCGAACGGAAATTGCGAAATATTGAACAAGAGGGCGCGCGCGAAGCCATCCTTGCGCGACGTCGATTACGTTTTCGAGGGTCTCTCAAACCTGAGGATGATGATCGGGTACGCGAGATCGCGGCGAGCATGGATGAGAGAGGCCGTTTCGTGGAAGATGGCAGCATGCGTCCGTCGACGTATGGTCAGCCCCTCATCAGAGCTCGCGTGATCCAGAGCGAAACCTTCGTCCGGAATCTGGAGGAATTGGCGCGCTACGTGGCGTTGACTTCAGCCCTCGAGTGACTCAGATCGGGCGAATACCAACATCAGCAGGACAGCACTGGCGACCACGGCTGCAGCCAACCATCCCCACTGGCCCTGCATCAATAATTGTGGCACCACCGCCAGCAGCCCGATTTCAATCGGGGCCAGAAATAGATAGACGACACCGAAATCGGCGAGGGCCTGTGACTCGTTGCGCGTGTCGACGATCCGCAACAGGGCAATACCCATCGCCGTCACCCCGGTGATCCAGCCCCAGGTAAAGAGCGAACGCTCGAGCCAGTGATCACGGAAGAAGCGTGGCCCCAGCCCACGAATCAGCACCACGCACAGGACGAGACCGGTCACCAACAGCAGTGTCAGTGGTGCGGCATACTCGACCAATACCTCGACTCGTATCGAGGCAATCCCGAACACGACCAGAATATCTGTCAGGGCGCCACTGAGTCGACCCATCGTGCGACCGTCGATGTAGTCGATGGCAGCCGTTGCGCCCAACCCCCAGCGCAGCAACGATGCGGCGACAAAGGCCATGCAGAAGATGGGTAGGCGGAATGCGTCGAACCACATGGCCACCCAGTTGCTCGCATAGTAGCCGGCGACAGCGGCCGCTGCGATTAGACTCAGGTGAAGGGCAAGGGATTCGAGGGTAGCGGAATCGACCGTTTCGTCGCCCGTTGATTGTCGCTGCGCCGGTGCCACCAGGCCACGACGCGTCGCATCTGGTAGATCCTCGAATTGGGTCAGAAAACTCGCCTGGCCTGTGGCAACGCCCCATTTCACCCACAACATGCCACCTAACACGGCGCTGAGGATCCCCACCGTCGCCGATGTCATGGCAAGTGACGTCGCCTCGGGCCAACCTTGCGCGGCGAAGACCTGTCCAACAGCTGCCGCCGTACCGTGTCCCCCGACAAATCCCACGGCGATCATCGAGCCAAATCCAGGATGCAACTCGGGCCAGAATGATCGCAGAGCGACGGCGGCCACGACAACACCGGTCCCCCACTGCAGGAGAATGACAACCGAGGAGAACGCCCACAGACGGGACAGCCGCGACGACAGCGCAGCCAGTGGCACACGCTCTGCGGCAAAAGGCAAGGCCGCAAAAACCAGAGCGATCAGGATACCAGGATACGTGCCGAAGGCGTCGGATAGGGGCAACCAGTTGCCACCATTGGGTCCGAGCCCGAGAGCGAGCAGACCCGCAATCACACTGGCTGGCAGAAACAGCCGTTGCAGGAAGGGCACATACACACGCAGGAGCATTCCGAGCAGCAGCAGGATTCCTGCGAGACTCAGATCAACAAACAATTGCCAGGGTGAGATGCTCAAGCTGGATCACTGGCCGTGTGCGCTGCTCGAAATGCCTCGACCAGATTCTCGGCGGATGTGTGGTTTGCCGAAGGGTTCACCTTGAGTCTGAAGGACTCCCCATCCTCATCTACAGGTGGCAGATGAACCTGATGTGCATGCAGCAGATCTCTGAAGTGATCGAGATTCTTGCCTGGCACGAGAAGTCGCACAATATGTGTGCCATTGGGAATGTATTCGACACGGAAACCTTCATGGGCGTCGAGAGCAGCAAACAGGGCCTCAGCGATCGGCCACGCACTTCGATACGCCGGCAGGAAGGTGTCGGCATAGTGCAAGGCGACCGCCGCCTGCGGCCATGCTTGAGGCAGACTACCACCAAACATTCGGCGTGTGTGGTAGACATCCTTCATGACCGACGCGGGGCCCGCCAGGACGGCACCCGACGCACAGTTGAAACACTTCGACAAGGACACAAATACGGTGTCGAAGTGAGTCGCAATGTCGGTAGGATCGGCGCCGGTGTGCGCCGCCTCGACGAATAGACGTGCCCCATCCAGATGCATTTTGATGCCCTGCTGATGCGCATATGCGGAGATCTTCGTCATCTCCTCAAAGCCGAACATGGCATCGTCCAGCCGACGCACGGGAGACTCGATGGAGATGACCCGAACGTGGGTGGCAACCCGCTCTACCAGAAGCGACTGCACAGCCTCCTCGACTTCAGCCAGAGTGAAGGCCGCCCGTTTCGCTCCCAAGGGAATCAGATTCAAGCCGCTAAGAGTCTGTGGACCATCACCGATGTCGCGATAGATGTGGCTCTCAGCCTGCACGATCACTTTCCCCTGCGCTCCAGCCAATTCGCGCAGGGCGATGTGATTCGCCATCGTCCCTGTTGGCATGAAGACAGCCTGCTCTTTGCCAAGCAGGTCCGCGAACTTCTGCTCAACCTGCTCTACCATTCCGCCAAGAGCATAGGAATCGAGCTGCACCTGACCAGTTTCCGTACAGTGGCCCAGGACTTCAGCGAATTCAGGCGGCGTCAGCCCCAACCCATCGCTGACGAAGTTGACCGCATTTTGCATGATGTTTCCATTCCTTTGGAGAAGTCGAGCCTAAAGGGAGTGGTATGATCGAACAGAGTTTTCAATGCCCCTGCTGCTGGGAGGAGATCTCGATGGTCCTCGATGTCAGCGAAGGGGGCCAATCGTATGTGGAAGACTGCGAGGTCTGCTGCCGTCCTCTGGTGATTCGCTATCAGGTCGAGTCTGATGGCGATGCAGATCAGGTTGTGGGCTTCGATGTGGAGCCAAGCTGATCTCAGAAACCTAGACTCTGGGCCGTCTCCTCCACAGCTTCCGTGACGGCAAGCACCGTAGCATCCACCTGTTGTTCATCGATGGTAAAGGGCGGACTGATCGCAATGTGGTCGCCAGCTGCGCCATCGACGAGACCCGGTGCACCTGGCATGATGAGCACGTTGCGATCGAAAACGGCATCAACAACGGCTGCCGTCACTTTTCTGTCGACGGCAAAAGGCTCGCGCGTCTTCTGATCGGCGACGAACTCAACACCTGTCAACAACCCCTTACCACGCACTGCCCCAACGATGGGGCAATCCAACAGGGGCTGAAGTTTCTCCAGCATCAGATCACCCATGCGGCGACAGTTGGCCACCAGATCATGCTCGGCAATGTAGTCCTGCACGGCCAGCGCAACGGCACATGAGAGTGGATTTCCTCCATAGGTGTGACCGTGAACATAGTGGGTCTGCTTCGCGTAGATCGCCTCGTAGATCCGCTCGCTGACGACAGTCGCCGCAATGGGCGTGTAGCCACTGCTAAGTCCCTTGCCCGTCGCCATGATGTCAGGCACGACGCCAAAGTGCTCGACGCCGAAATTCGTCCCCGTCCGGCCGAATCCCGTGACAACCTCGTCGACGATCATCAGCACATTGTGACGATCGCAGATATCGCGAATGGTGCGAAAGTAGTCGGGTGGTGGTGTCAGTCCAGCACAGGATGTGCCAAGAATCGGTTCGGCGATGAAGGCAGCAATCGAGTCGGCGCCCTCCTGTTGGATGACACGCTCCAGGTCCTGCGCACAGGCGAGGGAACACTCTCCGGCATCGCGACAGTATTCACAGCGATAGGGATAACACGGACGAATGTGAGGAAAGTCGAGCAGATAGGGTTTGTAGTCCTTGCGCCATGCAGAGCGACCCGACATCGACAGCGCCCCCACCGTGGCCCCATGCCAGCTCTGCCAGCGCGACACAATCTTGTGTTTGCCCGGGCTGCCCGTCTCCAGATGGTACTTTCGCGCAATCTTCATGGCCGACTCCGTCGCCTCTGAGCCGCCTGAGACAAAGAACACACGATTCAGGTCACCCGGTGTCAGAGATGCGATGCGATCAGCCAGATCGATCTGTGGTTGCGTGAGAAATCGTGAATACGTGAAGGTGACCTTGCGCGCCTGGGCCTGCATGGCGTCGGCGATCTCAGCAACTCCGTGTCCAATACTGACAACGTGAACCCCCGCACAGGCATCGAGATAGGCTTGACCTTCGTCGTCGTAGAGATAGAGACCTTCCCCATGTGTGACCCTTGGCCAGCGCTCTTTGCGCGTCCGATGGAAGACTCGATCCTGTTTCACTGTTTTATCTCCGCCGTCACATTGGCCGCGACCCCTTCGTCGAGTGGATACGTGGGCCGCTGCACATTTTGGTAGGGCAATGAACGCAGATTGGCACTCGTCGACCCAGGTGCATCGACGGGCACAATGAGGTCACTGATCTGTTCGTAGTGCGTGCGAAAGCCATTCGGACTCTTGCAGACGACGAGATCAAAATCAGCCGGTGCCAACCCTCGGGATTCGAAGACGCGTCTGCCCATGATCGACACGGGGTGCTCGGTGACCATGACCGTACACCCTCCGCTCACCAGAACAGCCGTCTTTCCAGCACGTGCGATCTCGCCCGACTCCTCTGCGAAAACACCATCATGCAGACTCTGCACATAGACATCGCATTCGACGGGCGTGTGGCGTTCGTTGTCGATCGTGCCTCCCAGGGCGACAGTGAAGCGACTGCCGACGCCTGACTCGAAAGCCTTCGCCGCCGCAGGCGCATCCACCAGTGGCAATAGCGCTCGTTTGGGGAAGTTATCGGCGAGCAGCCCCTGCAGAATCCAGTTGCTGTCACCGGAAGCTCCACTCGACGTCGCATCGGCAGCGTCGGAGAAGACCGTGAGACCCGATGTGTCTCTGGCGAGTTGGATCGCCTCTTCGATCGAGGTAAGTGGCGCCTGTAAACGCTCTCGATGATCCCACATGAAAGACGCCAGTTCTTCAGCCAGCTGGCGCGCCCCATCAGGATCTCCATCGCTGGTGACAATCACGTTCGTACGCAGTTCGGGCACATCAGTGAAGGGATTGCCAATATTGACGAGAGCTGACAGGCCCTTGGGAGTCGCCTCGAATTGCCGACACCTCTCGATCGCCTCGCCAAAAAGCCCCGTCGCCGTGATCAGTTCGTCACCGCGAACCAGCAATGGCAGCCGCACGTGTGCCACGGCGGGTGTCACACCACCACGCAGCAGGCGAACCAGATTCCTTGCTGCCCGCTGCCCCGTTTCGCGCTGATCTACGTGTGGATAGGTGTGCAGTGCGACGACGATGTCCGCATTCTGCACGATGCGATCTGCCAGAATGGCGTGCAGATCAAAAGAGCAGACGATGGGGCGATCCCCCAGCAACTGGCGCACGCGCGCCAGGATTCTCCCTTCTGGATCGGGTTCATCGACGCCCGCCATGGCACCGTGGAACGCGATATACGCACCATCGACATCGTCAGCCTGCGCTGCAACTGCCGCCAGCAACTCATCTGTCATCTCATCGAGATCAGCCGTCGCGACGGGGCCGCCTGAAGTAACCGAATTGGCGCCGTAGACGGGCACAACCTCGATACCCTCTTCAGCGAATACATCGAGTCCGCCAGCAACATAGGTATGGGTGCCGGCCAGGACATCGACCAGATCGCTGCCTCGCAAGATGTCGAAGCGATCTCGTGTCGTGGGGTGCGGATTGAAGTGCGATGTCTCTTGTTCGAACTGGGCGAGCAATACTCTCATCGTGTGCGCTCCGCGCGGTTGATTTCACCTGATGGACACGGCAAGTTACCACATGAGCCCTGCCGAATCACTTCTATCGAAAAGTCGAAAATGAACGCGCACTCCTTCGCTCGCGCTACGTGCCTGATTTTGGGACTCGCCGGCGTGACGTGCACACTGCCACCCAAGCATGTCAACCAGGCCCCCCCGCAGGAAGACCAGGTCGAATCTACCCGCCAATGGTTGGCTGGCGACCATCACATCCACTCTCGCTTCTCCGTCGGCTGGAATCGCTCTGTCGATCCGCCGCGGCCCATCATCGCCGGTGATGCCATTTATCCGATCCAGATGAATGCGACGATGGCCAAGTACTATGGACTTAGCTGGATGGTGTCCACGGACCATGGCGGACCGCACCACAGCAAAGTCAACATCGAGCAGGCCTATCCAGAGCTCTTGCTGTCGCGCGAGGTCGTTCCAGAGGTGGTCCAATTTTATGGAATGGAGTTTGATACGCCAGGTGCAGACCATTCCAGTCTCATCATCCCACATACACACGATGAAGCGGATCGACTTTTTGAGATTGAGTCGAACTTCGCCAAGAAGGAACCCCATCCGGCAGATTCATCCTGGGATACAGAGCCACGAATGCTGGATGCCCTTGGAGCGATGAACCAATTCGCGACGAAACCAATCGTCATCGCCAACCACCCTTCGCGTTCAGCGACAGATCTCGGGACGTATGGCCTCGATCGTCCAGCCGAACTTCGCGACTGGAATGACACGGCGCCCGAAGTGGCCGTCGGCATGTCCGGTGCCCCGGGTCACCAGGCGAAGACGCTGAATCGAGATGGCTCCCAGCGCATGGCGCCACGCTCGTCGTATGGAAACTTCCCGACCATGGGCGGCTTCGACCAGATGACAGCTCGACTCGGCGGCTTCTGGGATTCCATGCTCGGCGAAGGCCGACGCTGGCGGATCACGGCCAATTCAGACTCGCACATCAATTGGCGCGAAGGCGGCTCAGACTTCTGGCCTGGCGAGTATTCCAAGACCTACGTGTGGGCCCACAGAAACCATGACGATGTCATGGATGGTATTCGCGAGGGGCGGATCTTCGTCACCCTCGGCGATCTGATCTCTGAACTGCACGTGACGGCACGAAGTGGAGATACATCGGTCGAACTTGGCGGGCAGCTGCACGTGAAAGCGGGTGCCGACATAGAGGTGACGATCCGTTTCCTCGATCCTGTGGGTTTGAACTGGGGTGGGCAGGATCCAGCCGTCACTCGTGTCGACTTGATCGTTGGCCAGGTGACGGGCGCCGCCGCAGATCGCAGCATCGATACCAATCCGACGACGCACGTCCTCTCCCGGTTCTCACCACAGCAGTGGCACTCTGAGGGAGCCTATCTGGAGATGAGCTATCGCATGGACGCCGTCGCCCATAACAGCTATCTGCGTATCCGAGGTACCAATGGGCTGGAACTGGAACCCGCCATGGATCCGGCGGGTGAGGATCCATGGTCGGACCTCTGGTTTTATTCCAATCCGATCTTCATCGTCGTAGACTGACGACGGTGGTCAATGATCAGGCCCGTCGCAGCAGCTGGACAGTGAAGTCCGCCGTATCTGTCAGGGACTCGACACCACGGACCCGCTGATAGGTCTCTGGATCCATGTGCCACTTGTACGGTGTCATCTCGAGGAGCTGACTCACACTTTCCTTTGACGTCAGATTCAGGGGAAAGCTCACAGGCTCTTCGCTGACTACGTGGAAACCGGCTGGCACTTCAACCGGCGTATGCGGACGAGCATCGTTGTAGACGAGCTTCCTGAAGTTGGCCAGATGGCCTTCGCCGGGGGTGACACACAGCAGAATTCCATCAGCGGCAAGGACACGCTGGATCTCTGCCCCCTCACGGGGTGCCATCATGACCAGACAGAGTCGAACCGAGTCAGCCTGCACCGGCAGTCGATAGGCGTTGCCCACGGCAAAGGCGATGGCCTCACTCATGCGGGCACCCATGCGTACCCCCTCTCGGGAGATGTCGACGCCATGGAATTGGGCGACACGAGTCGGTTGGGCATCGTTGCCCCCTTGAGCGACAGCCGCTGTCTGCAGCCGGCGCAACAGGTATCCTTCTCCGCATCCTACGTCCAGCACATGCCCTTCAAGGTGGGATGTGACCATCTCGATCACTCTGTTGGCGAGGGCCTCGTAGTACCCCGCCTCGAGGAATAGCCTTCGTTGCCGCAGACTGTCTGGAGGATCCCCCGCCTGGGATGAGGACCGTTGGTGCGCCAGCACGAGATTCACATAACCCTCGCGCGCCACATCGAAGCTGTGACCCTCAGCACACAGAAACTGGCGGTCCACCAATCTCAGCGCCTGCTGACAGACGGGGCACATCCAGATATGCTGTTGCTGCGTCAAAATCGATGCCTTCCGCACGGTAGAGGTGATGGCGTGCCTCGCTTATGTTATCGCGCAGCGAGTTGCCCCAACAAAACAAAATAGAGGTTACAGATGTCTCATAAGACCCCCCTGTCCGATGCGCAGATCGAGTCCAGCTACGAGGCTGCCAAACAACAGTATGCCGCCCTGGGTGTCGATGCGGACGCCGCCATTGATGCGGCTCTGCAACTTCCCATTTCCCTGCACTGCTGGCAGGGAGACGATGTCGGTGGCTTCGAGACCAAGGATGAGGCCGTCGAAGGTGGCGGTATCATGGCGACGGGCAATTTCCCAGGCAAGGCGCGAACCGCTGATGAGCTGCGGCAGGATCTGAAGAAGGCGACAGACCTGTTGCCTGGCGCGCATCGCATCAACCTGCACGCCTTCTATTGTGAGACAGGGGACGAAGTCGTCGACAGAGATCAACTGGAACCGCGACACTTCGAAAAGTGGATTGGCTGGGCGAAGGACAGTGACATCGGCCTCGATTTCAATCCAACCTATTTTGCTCACCCGAAGGCGAATGACGGTTTCACCCTCGCTCACCCCGACAAGGCGATCCGCGACTTCTGGATCGAACACGGCATCGTCAGCCGGCGAATTTCTGAGGCGATCTCTGCTGCCTTGGGCGGCGAGGTCGTCAACAACCACTGGATCCCGGATGGTGCCAAGGACCATCCAGCGGATCGAGGCACGCCACGGCAGCGACTGGTCGAATCCCTGGATGCGATCTTCGACGACAAACTCGGCATCAGTCCAGCATGTGTAGATGCCGTCGAGGGCAAGCTCTTTGGCTTAGGAATGGAAGACTATACCGTCGGCTCGAATGATTTCTATGCCAACTATGCTCTGTCACGTGGGAAAGTGCTGTGCCTGGACATGGGTCACTTTCATCCGACGGAGTCGATCGCCGACAAGATCACCGCCCACCTGCCCTTCCATCCCAAATTGCTCATTCATACGAGTAGACCCATCCGCTGGGATTCGGATCATGTCGTGCTGTTTTCAGATGACGTGCGCAATGTGTTTCTGGAGGTCGCCCGGGCAAAGGCCCTCGACAAGATCTACGTCGCCCTCGACTTCTTCGATGCCAGCATCAACAGGGTGGGCGCCTATGTCATCGGCACGCGCGCCACGCGCAAAGCCATTCTCTATGGCCTCGTCGATCCCAGCCAGCATCTGCAGAAGCTGGAAGCAGAAGGCAGAGGGGCGGCAAAACTCGGCCTGATGGAAGACCTGAAAACGATGGCCTTCAGCGCCGTGTGGGATATGGCGTGCCTCAAGGCAAATGTGCCGATCGGCGCCGGCTGGATCGATGAGATGGAGAGTTACGAAGCCAATGTTCTGACAGCGAGAGTGTAGATATGTCAACCGATCTAACACGTTTTCGCGGTGTTTTCCCTGCCATCATCACACCGATGACGCAGGAAGATGAACTGAATGAAGAGCAGCTGCGCGCCGTATTCGATATGAACATCGCTGCCGGCGCCCACGGCTTCTGGATCGCCGGTGGTACAGGTGAGAGCATCCTCCTTAGCGACGAGGAGAATCGTCGCATCGCCAGCATCGCCGTAGAGCAGGTAGGCGAGCGTGCGACGACGATCATGCACGTCGGCGCGCCAACGACGACTCGAGCCGCCGCCCTTGCAGAGCATGCGGCCCGTGTTGGCGCCCATGCCATCTGCTGCATCCCCCCCTTCTTCTATCGACGCTCTGACAAGGAGATCGTCGAGCACTACCGCGCGGTTGCCGCCGCCTCGAATCTGCCCCTTTTCGTCTACAATCTTCCCGGTTCAACAGGCGTGGAGATCACCGTCGATCTGATGCAGAAGATTCAGGATGGTGTTCCGCAGCTGGCGGGCTTGAAGCACTCGTCGCCAAATCTGCTGATCGCTCGCCAATTCGCCGACATGGGCCTGTCCTGCTTCACCGGCTCTTCACATCTATTGTTGCCAGCCCTCACGATGGGTGCCTGTGGCTGTGTCGATGGCCCACCATGCCTGGCACCGGAGCCCTGGGTCGATCTCTGGACGGCTGCAGGCAAAGGCGATGCCGACGCTGCCGAGCAGGCTCGTCAGCGCTCGTATGAGATCATCGACGTGTGCAAGATGTTCGGCAGTGAACACTTTCACGCCACCTGCAAGGCCGCCGTCGGTCTGCGACTCGGACTCCATACGGGAAATCCGCGTCGCCCCGCCCTGCCCCTCACAGGCGATCAGCGCCGACAGCTCGCAGACCGTCTCGCGACGTTGGGTCGGTTGCCTTGAGACACTGCGATGTACCGCCGAGAGGTCATGGAACCTGCCCTCATGCAAGCTGATCTCATGCAAACAGAACGAAATCATCCCCTCGACGGAATTGGACGCGAGAATCTGAAGATCACCGATGTAAAGGTGATTCCCCTGTCCTATGTCGATCCAAAGGGTGATCTATGGCGCTCGAGTCGTTATCAGGTCTGGAAGACGGATGGTGCCATCACCCAGATTTTCACAGACCAGGGCCTGGTCGGTATCGGTGAAGGCACACCCTACGAGGGCCCCGATTACATCAAGCAATACACAGAGTCAGTGATTCGCCCCCTGCTGCTCGGCAAGAGCCCCTTCGATGTGCAGTTACTGGCCAATCGGGGCAATACATCCCGCAAGGATCGCGCGCCCTGGGCGGGTATCGACATCGCCTGCTGGGATCTGATCGGCAAGGCGCTGGGAAAACCCGTATACGAACTGCTCGCCACAGACCACGAGCCGCAGCGAAAGATCAAGATCTACGCCAGCGCTGGTGTTGAGCATGAGTGGTACAACGACGGCGAGACGTTCCTGATCGAAGAGGCCCTGCGCTACAAGGAAGAGGGCTACAACGCCTTCAAGTTTCGCTGCGGCACCGATTGGGAAGCAGCAGGGATGACCTACGACCGCTACTTCCCCATTCTGCGACGACTACGTGAGGCGGTCGGGCCGGACTTTCGCCTCATGCATGAGGCAGTGGGTACCCAGGGAGGATCACTGGAGTCGATCATCACCGATTTCGCGCCGGTGCTGGAGGAACTTGGATTCTACTGGTTTGAAGAGGCTTTCGGTGGTACCGCGTTGGAACACATTGATCGCTTCGTGCAGCTCAAAGAATCAATGCCAACGGTGAAAGTCTCAGGTGGCGAACGGTTCATGGAACGCTTCGAAGCGCAGGAATGGCTTGATCGCGGCGCCCTCGACATCATCCAGACCGACTGCAATGTCACGGGACTCACGGAGAATTGGTTCATCTCGCGCATGGCACATCTGCGCGGTATCAGCTCGATCCCCCACAGTTGGCACGGCGGTGGCACGACGATGGCGAATGCCCACTTTGTCGCCGGCATGCCGAATTCCGAATACTGCGAGTTGAATCAGACCTACAATCCGCTCAAAGAAGGCATCTTCAAGGAACCACTGACAGTGGAGAATGGGATGATGACCTTACCAGACAAGCCGGGATTCGGCGTCGACCTCATCGACGATGTGGAGGAGAGGTTCCCCTTTGAGCCCGGGTCCTACCTGAAACCGAATGAGCGACTCTCAGCCTGACAGAGGACGTCGCCCCGCCGACCTTAGCGCAACCCCAACCGCTTGATCAGACGAGATAGGTAGGCTCGCTGCAGGCCCATCTGTTCCGCGGCCTGAGATTGGTTACCACCCGCTTCATCGAGCAACCTCTGCACAAAGCATCGGCGAAAACCGTCTACTGCATGACGATAGTCGCTGACCGTAACTGCTTCGGTTTCGGTCAATGCAATGGCATCCGGGAAGTCCTCTAATCCGATTGTATCCCCTTCCCCCAGAACAACAGCACGCTCGATCGCGTTCTCCAACTCGCGCACATTGCCGGGCCAGCCATAGTGCTGCAGGCACTGCAGCGCTTGATCTGATATGTCTTCTATGACCCGCTTCGAATCCAATGCATGACGATGCAGGAAGAACCTGGTTAGCTCAGATATATCTTCGCGCCGTTCGCGCAACGGCGGCACGTCTATTTGAACAACATTTAGTCGATAGTAGAGATCCTCGAGGAAGCCACCCTCGGCAATTCGTTCCTTGAGATCACGATTCGTCGCCGCGATCACACGGACATCTGCCGTCAGCGAGTCTCCTCCACCAACACGTTCAAACTGACGTTCCTGCAATACGCGCAGCAGACGCAGCTGCAGATCTCGTTCTGTCGAACCCACTTCATCCAAGAAGATCGTCCCCCCTTGCGCCGCTTCGAATCGGCCTCGGCGCTGTCTGTGGGCTCCGGTAAACGCACCTCTTTCGTGACCAAAGAGTTCGCTCTCGATCAACGAAGGTGTCAGCGCCACGCAATTCACAGCAACGAATGGCCTGTCAGCACGGTCGCTCCAGCGATGAATATTTTCAGCCAGAACACCTTTTCCCGTACCACTTTCTCCTGTCAGCAGAACCGTCGAGTGGCTTTCGGCAGCGCGTCGTGCGACATCGGCCACTTTCCGCATGACGGCAGAGGAGCCGATCATTTCAAATGCTGTGGATTCGCTTGTTTCTTTTAGATGAAAATTTTCACGGCGCAGTCGCTCGCGCTCCATCGCGCGCTCGACGGTCAGGCGGATGCGCTCAGCCTTGAAAGGCTTCTCAATGAAGTCGTGCGCACCCAACTTCATTGCCTCCACTGCTCGATCAATATTGCCATAGGCGGTAATCACGGCGATGGTGGTGTAGATCCCTTCGTCTTTGACGCGTCGGAGCACTTCCATCCCATCCATCTCTGGCATCTGCAGATCCAACAGAACGACTTCAGGGCACTCCCTTTTCAAACACGTCAGACCGGCTACTCCATCGGCGGCCGTTGACACGTGATAGCCCTCCGCAATCAATCGATCGCGAAGATTTGCGCAGATGTCCGGATCATCATCGATGATGAGAACGTGCCCTTTGAGAACGGTCATAACTCTCGCCCCAGAGCCTTGAAAACGGTCCGCTTCAACAGAATCGGATCGAAGGGTTTCACGAGGAAGTCTTGCGCACCCAACTCAAGCGCTCGTTCGGCGATCCCGGGATGGGCGGAAGCACTCAGCATGACAACGGGGAGGTCCGGCACCTCCTGCTGAAGGATGGTCAATGTCTCTATTCCGTCCGTTCCGGGCATTTGGACATCTAGCAGAACCAAGTCCGGAACACATTCCGCCAAGCGGGCAAGACACTCGTCGCCACTTGTGGCCATCGTGACATCGAGCCCAAGCCACTCTAGACGATCCGCAACTACCTGGAGGATGTCCTGCTCATCATTCACGAGAATCACTCTTGGCCTGCTCACCTGGGTCGCTATTCCCTTTCTCATTTGGAAGTGTGAAATAGAACTCACTCCCCCCTTCCTCGCTGTCCTCGACCCAGATCGAACCACCATGGAGTTCAACCAGACGCCTGCTGATAGCCAGACCAATTCCCGTCCCCCGAACACCCTTCGACGGCTGACCGACGCGATGGAAGCGCTCGAATATTCGTTCACGCTCAGCCTGTGGGATTCCTGGTCCTGTATCTCGCACATAGATAAGTACGTTACCGCGAGTCGCTGAGGTGCCGACTGTGACCCGACCACCATTGGGTGTGAATTTCACTGCATTGCTGATCAAATTGACGAGAATCTGATGCAAGCGGTCGGGGTCTGCCCATCCATCAACACCCTCCTCGCACTCCGAAGACAAGTCAATTTCCTTCATCGCCGCCAAAGGCCTCATGGAGTCTATGGTACTTCCAATGAATGCATCAACCTTCAACGCCTGCGGACGCAAATGGAGATATCCCGCCTCGATACGCGACAGATCTAGCAGATCATCGATCAGTCGTACCAGGCGGTCGGCGTTGATGTTCAAGCGATCCATATACGTCGACTGCATTTCGTTGAATGGACCAGTGATTCCGTCGAGCATGTTGTCCACGGAGCTCTTGATCACCGTCAGGGGTGTGCGCAGCTCGTGCGATACATTCGACACGAAGTCCGACTTCAGCGCATCGGCCGCCTGCAACGCCTCATTGAGCTCCTGCAGGTCGCGGCTGCGGGCCTCGGCCACGAACAGCCGTTGACGACGACGGTGCCACACAGTCCCCAAGGCGAGTCCCCCTGCGAGCATCAGCAGACCAATCGTCACACTGGTGAGAATCTGCAGGTAAGGCGGATGAACTTCGATCCGCAGCTGGGCAGGTGGATCCGATACCCCGAGATCACGATCGATCGCCTCTACCTCGAACAGGTAGCTGCCGAGAGGCAGGTCGAAATACTCGACTGCCGGCTGTCGGGTGATCTGCCATGTGCTGTCCACACCACCCAGGCGATAGCGATAGGCCATGCCGGCGTTACGCGTCTTGACGCTGGGAGAGTCGAACTCGATGCCGACGTGATCCGCCGTCGATGGCATCCGCACGTGGTCCACCTCGTCGTAGCGCTCACCAGCAACGACGGCGCGGATGTGCACCGGCGGGGGCGCCACCACCGGCTCGTATCGCGTCAGGCCACTGCCGCCGCCGATCCAGTAGACACCTTTTCGATCCTGCAGAATCTCATAAATCGCGTCGCTGGCGAGTCCGTCGGAACGAAGCAGAGGCTGGAACACCTGCCCATCGAAACGATACACACCGGCCATCGTGCCCAGCCACAGAACTCCTTCGTCATCTTCGGCGATGGACGTGACGCCTTCTCCCAACCCATCTTCACGGTTGAAGGACCGCCAGATCTGCCCATCAAGACGTGTGAGGCCCCGGTCGGTCCCGAACCACAGCCGGCCGCGGCGATCCTCGCCCATGGCGCGAACTGCACCGTAATCCAAACCGTCATCTTCGTCGAACAGCTCCCAACTCTCACCATCGAAACGCATGACACCGCGCCCCTGTCGTTTCGTGTTGAGTGCCAATACTGCTACCCAGATGTTACCCTCGTGGTCCTCGAGAAGGACCTTCGGCCTGCCTCGCAGCTGCTCCCACTCTTCTCCGATGCGCGACCAGGTCCGACCATCATAGCGCATGAGCCCGGAATCGGTAGCGGCCCAGATGTCCCCATCTCGATCTTCCAGAAGACGAGATACCTCATTGCTCACCAGACCGTCGCGCGTGGTGAAGATCTGTATCTGCGCACCATCCATGACGCCGAGCCCGGCCCCCTTGGTGGCAAACCAGATACGTCCCTGCCGATCCTGCAGCAGATCATACACGGGCCAGCCGGCGATCTCTTCGGGGAGTTCGACGCTCTGACACTCATGATTGGTGCATGCAAAGATCCCTCCCGCCGTGGCAACCCAGACCTCTCCCGTGTCAGTTTCCAATTGCGCCCAGACGCCCCCTGGCAAGCCACTCTCGGCATCGTACGAGTGGAAGGCGTTACCCGTGAAGACAAATACACCCGACTCAAAGGCGCCGGCCCACAGGTTTCCTTGACGGTCCACGAGAAGGCTGATAAAGGCATCGGTCACCAGACCGGATTCGAGGCCAAGAACGACCCGGTGGACAGTCCGATACGTCCGAACAGTCTTCTCGAAGGCGAATCTGTAGACTCCCGCATTTGGGGTGGCAGCCCAGAGCTGGCCGTAGTGATCAAATTGCAGGTCAAAGATGTCCGCGTCGCCAACTTCAGCGGTGGGCACGACATTGACGAAGCGTTCCCCATCGAACACATCAATCCCGCCTTTCCCGCCGACCCAGACACACCCATCCTCGTCCACGGCGATGGCGTTCACCGCCTCATGGGTCAGTCCCTGCGCCATCGTGAAGTTCGTGAAGGGTGACGCCGCGCCGATGACAGACGCTTCGGCCTCATCCAGACGCGACGGGTCGAGGCGACTGACTCCGCCACTCTGCAACGCGCACCAGATCCTCCCCTCGTGATCCTGCGCGAGTCCTATTAGCGTATTGCTGGCCAATCCATCGCGTGTGGTGAAGGTCTCAAATTGCTCACCATCGAACCTGCTGAGCCCGCCGCCGAGGGTAGCCATCCAGACATCGCCCTGCCCATCGATGAGGATGTCCATCACTTGGTCTGCCCCTAAGCCATCCTTGGTCGTAAACACGGTCAGACTGTCTGAGTCGAGACGGACAGCGCCACTGAACTGCGTGCCTACCCAGATCAACCCGTCGTGGTGTGCAGCGATCGCCATCACATCGTCGAACAGAGGATCTTGCCTGTGGCCGAGAGAGTGGAACGATCGACCGTCGAAGCGACTGATCCCATCGGATGTTGCCACCCAGATGTCGCCGTCGTCGGTCTCAGCAAACGCCCGGACCATGTTGCCTGCCAATCCGTCGGACGGCCCGTAGTTGTGCCACAGGCCATTGCGCGTCCCCACGGCCTCGACCTGTCGTGGAACGGGAGGGACAGTGGTCTTGGGGTGGGAAGGTAGAATCGACCATGTCGGTTGAGAGACCTCGCCAGTGACGACGAGCAGGTCCCGCGCGAGGGTATCCGGGCTGGAGACGACCACGTAGTGCCCGGCAGGAAGATCGAGCTCAAAGTGACCATCGCCGCCGCTACGTGTGGTGACCTGCAACCCGGACGACGGGCCGGAAAACTGCAGCAATCGGTTGCGCACGCCCCGAGCCTGTGCATGCCAGATCAAGCGCCCCTCGATACGACCGACGGGTGACTGCTCCCCGATCAGCAGCACGTCACCACGACTGCCGGGCCGCTGTGCCTTCAGAATCCCATCGCCCCAGGCCATCCATGACAGGGAACCATCCGCATCCCGATCAACGCCGACGACATCGAGAGCGATGCTGGTGCCCTCACGCCAGCCGCCCACGGCACCCACCGCGTGAGCCAGGTCAATAGCCCACTCGTATACGTGGCCAGCAGAATTGCGCCGGACACCGTATCTGACACCCCTCAGCCCCTCGGCGGTGCCACCCACGGGGAAAGAAGTCGACGGGCGTGTCCCGTAGAGACTGTACTGGCGACCAGCAGAGGAATCGGTGTGAACGACGTCGAGATAGATCTCGCAGCCGTCACTCGCCTCCCACCACTGGTGTTCGAGGCCTGGTAAGGATTCGGTAACGATCGAATCGTCATCGATGTCGATGGCAATGTAGAGGAGACCAGCCGCTCGATCGAAGGCGAGGGTGAAGCGGCCCTGAAAATCGTGCGACGATGGACGCGTACCAACGCCGGGGACGTCGAGGGGATACCAGCGCGCTGTGGGGGACCAGTCGGTCAGATCGCCGTCCACGTCGATTGCCGTCGTGGTAGGTGCGACGATGGCAATGCTGCCATTGTGGGCCAGCGTTGGCGTCGGCGCTGTCGCAAGTCCAATCGCCAGGATCAGACCTGCCAGGACCTGCCCACATCCCTGCCTGTTGGCTTGGTATTCTCTCATTACCAGTCGGCGTCCTTCAAGGAGCGCTACATGCCCTCGCTCCCGAAGACAGGGAGGTCGTCTCTCTTCGGCGAGGTGGCGAACATCGGTAAAAGCGGAGTCGAGAGCCACCTCGAATCGCGCGTCGGCGGGCGCCAGATTGAAAGGACTCGGGTAGTTGGTGGCCAGCGATGTCCGCTCGGGCAAGGCGGCGTCTGCCACTTCGGTGATCGCTGTCGGAGGGATTGATCAACGGCCGGACCGGTGGGCCAGAATGACGACATGGATCCAGCCAAGGCATCACCTGGTGTATGGGCGGGTGTCCTCAGTATCCATGGGGCTCGTAGCCACGATCGTGGCTACGAGCCCCATCGATGTTCTGGGTGTTTTCTGTCTCCCGAGGAGGCAGTCAACCGTAACTATAGTTCAAGCGCTATGAGAGTGCGCGGTGTGTTACCCCAACTCGCCCACAGCTCCGTACCCGCCTGCGTCCACCACACGACCTTTAGCGTGTATGGACCGGGCCCATACACTGAGGGATCAACCAGGGCAGTCATCGAGATGGCATCCTTGTCTGCCGCATTTGGATACTGTTGTTGATCCTCAGAAATCCCCCGTTCCCATCCGTTAGCATCAATAATATTGAGCTGATAGAATCCGTGGCCTTGTTGAGTATTGGACCAGGTCCCAAGGATATTGACCATCACCAGGATCTTAGATGTGCCAGGAATGTTATTGATCTCCAGGCCAATATCTTCAGGGCTGGTAGAAGCGGTCATTATGGGGACGTGACTCTTGGTTTGAAAACTGCCAATAATGCCGGAAGGACCAGTTGCTCCAGTCGCGCCATCAGAGCCATCGGCACCAGCTGGGCCCTGTGCACCAACTGGGCCCTGTGCGCCAGCAAGGCCATCTGCACCGTCA
>Ga0233434_1001914_pt1 | contig 19170 bp, 13 predicted proteins | sample SI_122_August201_4_FD_182738 | JGI IMG/M metagenome (GOLD analysis project Ga0233434, IMG submission 182738) | Seawater microbial communities from Saanich Inlet, British Columbia, Canada - SI_122_August2016_120_MG | ecosystem: Environmental > Aquatic > Marine > Inlet | place: Canada: British... | reverse complement strand
CAAGAAATCTTTTGCACGAAGAACTTCACGCATAAGCTGATCACGATTTTTAGCTGAAAAAAAGATCGCAGCTGTTTTGCTTACTGGAGGAAAGTTGGTTATCTGACGAATGGTCAATTCACTTTCAAAAAACTCATCACTCGCAGGGTTATCAACATAACGAAACAGATCATTTTCCTCATTCATTGTTTGAATAATTACTTTACTATCTTTTGAGTAGCGTCCTGCTCTTCCGGCCACCTGAACAAGAAGTTGGTACGTTCTCTCCATGGCGCGAAAATCAGGAAAGTTAAGCTGTGAATCAATCCCTAAAACCACAACTAAGTTTACTTTTTCAAAGTTATGTCCCTTTGAGAGCATTTGTGTTCCCACGAGAACATCAATTTCACCTGCGCTAAAGTCATCCAATCGCTGATTAAGCTCATTAAAATTTTTAATATCATCCCGGTCAAATCTTCCAATATTCTTATCGGGAAAAATATCTTGCAGTACCTCTTGAACTTTTTCTGTGCCAAAACCTTTTTGAAGAAGGTGCATATTTCCGCACTCTGGACAAATCTCTGGCACCGGCATTTGAAATTCTGAATAACTAGACTTTAAAATATTTCGATTTTTGAAATAGCGAAGGTTTGTTTCTGTTTCTGGATCAATAAATTTATGTCCACAACCAGAGCATTGAATATAGCTAGCAAACCCAAGCCGACTAACAAAAACTAACACCTGTTCACCTTTTTCAAAGGCTTTTTTCATCTCCTCAATCGCTTGCCCATGAACTGGCCAACTTGGATTTTCCCACTCAGGAAAATCACGAATACTAATGGTTTCAACTTTTGGAAAATGTCCGCTAACTCGATTTTTTAATTGATAAAATTCTTCACTGCCGGGTGTATAGTTTTCAAGCGATGGTGTGGCGCTACCAAGAATCACCGGACAATTTGAAAGCTGAGCTTTTTTAATCGCCACGTCTCTTCCATTATAAGTACACCGATCACTTTGCTTAAAACTAGAGTCGTGTTCTTCATCGACAATCACAAGCCCTAATTTTTTTATAGGAAGAAAAACACTACTTCTCACTCCCATGACAAAAACTGGTTCAGTTGATTCATTTAGCGTAACCCAACGACTAAGTTTTTCTGAAGCACTAAGTCCACTGTGGTAGCTCAATACTTTACACGGAAGATATTTTTTAAACGTTTCAATAAATTGAGGGGTTAGGTTTATTTCAGGAATTAAAAATAAAACTGATTTTCCTTCCTTAATTTTTTGAAGAATGAGGTTTGTATATATCAATGTCTTTCCGGACCCCGTCACTCCATGAATATATTCTTTAATAAAAGAGTTTTGATTTTTTGCTTTAAGCTTTTCCCAAATGCCCTTTTGCCCTTCATTAAATTCGTGCTCAACAGGAAGCCCCTCACCCATTTCCATTTCCACTTTTCTTGGGCGCTTTAAGGGCTTTGGAAGGCAATCAAAAATAAGTTGTCCCATGGAGTAATGATAATAATCACTCATCCATGAAAATAATTTTAAATCTAGATCATTTAATAAAAAGGAATAACCAAGTACATCTCCGTGAGGACGAAGTTTAAAACTTTTAGTCTTTTCATCTAATGAATCAAAATCAACCTTTGTTCCAATCACGCAGCCTTTAGCTTTACGCCGACCTAGAGGAACTTCGACCAAGTCTCCAATGGACAAATTTTCATCAATTTGTTCATAAGTTAATACTCCTTTTCCCAAAGGAGCATTAACCGCGATGTGACAATACATTTAGTTAAATCTCTCTTTTTTTATTCCGAGCCATTCAAGCGCTGTACCCGAAAGTAGTCGTTCTTTTTGAGCATCTGACAAACTCTTTACTGTCTTAATGAGCTCTCCTGGGTGATGCTCCCCCAAAGGAAAAGGAAAGTCACTACCAAGGGCGATACGTTCAACACCCATTTTTTTAATCGCATAATGAAGTGCATCTTCGTCATGCGTAATTGAGTCGATATAAAATTGTTTTAAATACTCACTAGGTGCTTTTTTAATGTTTACTGCACATAAATCAGGTCTTGAGTGATAGGCGTGATCTATTCGCCCAAGTGTTCCAAGAAAGCTTCCTCCGGCATGAGCAAACATTACTCTAAGTTTTGGAAATTTATCAAAAATGCCGCCAAAAATCATCGAACTAATGGCGCGAGAGCCCTCTGCCGGCATACCAACAAGCCAAGGGAGCCAATATTTACTCATGGTGTCTGAACCCATCATATCCCAAGGGTGAACTAAAACTGATAAGCCTAAATTCTGTATCTCCTCATAAAGAGGAAATAGCTTTTCATCATCAAGGTTCATCTCCCCAACATGAGAGCCGATTTGAACACCAGAAAGGCCAAGAGACTTAATGTTTTTTGCCTGAGAAATTGAGAGGTCTGTATCCATTAAAGGTAGCGAACCTATCCCAAGAAGATTTTTCGGGTGCGCCTCTACTCTTTTAGCAAGGTCTTCATTTAAGTAGCTACACACATCATTACAGTCTTTGATCTTTGCCCAGTAAGAAAACATAATTGGAATTGTGGAGAGAACTTGGACATCGATTCCAAGTTTTTTCATCTGTTCCAGACGAACTTCAGTATTTATGCAATTATGTCCAATGGCGCGAAAAAAGCTTCCGTCATCCATCATCATATCTGCGCCTGAACTTGTATTTTTTAGTGTGACAAAACCGCCATAACCAAACTTCTTTTTAAAGTCAGGGAGATGCTCAGATAAAATATGATTATGAACATCTACCGTGAAAAAAGAGTTGGTCATTTTTTGTCAACCTCCCAACCTCGACCGGACACACCATCCATAATGATTATTCCCATCTGGTTTAACTGATCTCGGATCACATCAGCCTGATTAAAATCCTTTTGATCTCTGGCCTCTTTTCTTTTAGCGATAAGGTTTTCAACTTCCGCTGCATCAATATCTTTTTCTCGTAGAAGAATTTCATCCATCTCTGAAAGAAAAGTTGCTGGATCATCATTAAAGAGTGCCATGAGTTGCCCATGATTTACAACCCAGGAGAAAAAATAATGACAAGTTGCTTTGTTTTGTTGATTTCTCTTCTTTTTGGATAACTCCAGCCCATTAAAGTGACGAACCACCTCAAATATATGGGCCATCACTTCAGGGGTATTAAAATCATCATTTAGCGACCCTTCAATTTTGGCGTCCATCGTTTTACACAAATCAACAAGACTCTTATCTGCCTCTGCTTGAAAGTTAGATTCATCTCCAAAGATGGCTTTCGCCTCCCTTAAAGAAACATAAATTCGTGATAGGCCTGAAAGGACACCTGAGATTTTTTCATCATTTACGTTAAAAAGCGCGCGGTAATGATTTGAGAGCATCAAAAACTTTAAAATTTCTGGGTGATATTTTTCCATAAAGTCACGGCCAGTAATAATATTTCCGAGCGATTTGCTCATCTTTTCGTCGTTCATATTTAGAAAATCATTATGCATCCAGTGATTACAATAGCACTTACCTGTTCTTCCTTCCCCTTGAGCGATTTCATTTTCATGATGAGGAAACTTTAAATCAATCCCACCTCCATGAATATCAATCGTGTCTCCTAAAATTGATTGGATCATTGCGGAACATTCTATATGCCAGCCTGGACGACCTTTTCCCCAAGGAGAATCCCAGTAAGGCTCATCAGGCTTTGCTGGCTTCCATAAGACAAAATCTGCTGGCGTATGCTTTTTTGAATCAACTTCAACTCTAGCTCCCGCTTCAAGGTCTTCTAAGTTTTTACCTGACAACTTCCCATAGTTAGGAAAATTTTTAATTTCATAAAAAACTTCACCGTCAATGACATAGGCCATATTTTTTTTAACGAGATCCTCAACAAAAGAAATAATTTGCGGCATAAAGTCTGTTACTTTGGGGTTATGCTCGTGAGCGGTAAGTCCCAAACGGCTAAAGTCTTTTTCAAATTCTTTAATATACCGCTCGCTAATTTCAATAGACTCCACGCCCTCTTCGTTCGCTTTTTTAATAATTTTATCGTCCACGTCAGTGTAGTTATAAACATAGGTTACTTTGTAACCCGCTTTCTCAAGCCAGTTCCTGACTAAGTTAAAAAAGATCGCGCCCCTAAAGTTCCCAATATGAAGATAGTTATAAACCGTCGGCCCACAAACATACATTTTCACTTCACCAGGAGTGATTGATTTGAAATCTTCTTTTTGACGGGTTGCAGTATTATACATTTTCAATGACATGCGGATCCTTTTTCAATTTCTGGTAAACTATTACTACTAATAATACAAAATTTGGAGCCACATGAGCGAAAATACACTACTTATGGCCATGATTTTAGGCCAATCTCTTCTGATCGTCGCCGTCCTTGGCGCTATAGGCTATTTCTCCTGGCAGTTTCACAAGAATAACTTAAAAAATATTTATAAGGGCGAGCCCGAAGAAAAAAAAAAGCCCTCACCTAGCGTTAAAAATATAACTTCAAACGACGCTTTAAAAGTTGGAATGTGTGACACGCATCCGAATAATCGCGCCAATGGGAGTTGTGGAATTTGTGAGAAGCTTCTTTGTGAAGACTGCAATATGGAGATAGACCGTTTTCATTTTTGTCCAGAACACTTTCAGCTTTTCACAAGCAATACCTGGAAGATGTTGGATAAAATAAAAACAACTCCTGAGACAACGGAGGCCAGTGCTCATCTTTTTGAATTTAAAAGGACTAAATGGAAAGAAAATAAGATACCTATGTATATTGAAATTCATTATCAAATTAATGTAGAAAATGATCAGATTGAATCCGATGTGGCCCTTTATGCCATCTCGGAACAAGCAGAGAAATTAAAAGAAGAACTTAAGGCCAGCGCCTAGGAATTTATTATGTTTGATTGCTTATTGTTAAATGCTCAATGCTACATTGAAGAAAATCTTGTTTCCACAGACATTGCTCTTGGGGAAGGACAAATTAAAAAACTTGGCGATTTAAAAGACGAACAAGCAAAAGAGATTTATGACTGCAATGAGATGACTATCATTCCTGGTGCTATTGATACTCAGGTACACTTTAGAGAACCCGGGAACACTCACAAAGAAGACCTTGCCTCCGGCTCAAAGGCTGCAGCACTTGGAGGCGTGACAAGTTTTTTTGAAATGCCTAATACAAATCCGTCAACAACGACAAAAGAAGCGATGGAAAAAAAATTAGGGATCGCGAGCGAGAAGTCCGTTGTAAACTATGCTTTTTTTATCGGTGCAACTGAAGACAACATTGAGGAAATAAAATCATGCCAAGGGATGAGTGGTTTATGCGGAGTTAAAATTTTTCTAGGAAGCTCCACTGGGTCTCTTCTTTTAAATGATGAGAAAGTTATTCTTGAGCTATTTAAAAATATTCCATTAATGTTTAGTATTCATAGTGAAGATGAAGAAATCATGAAAGAAAATTTTTCAAAACTTCCAGAAAACCCAGGCGTTCATCTTCACTCCTCTTGGAGGTCACCAGAGTCTGCTTTAAGCTCCACAAAGAAAATAATTAATCTTGCTCACAAGGCCAATAAAAAAATTCACGTACTTCATATTTCAACGAAAGAAGAAGTGGATTTTTTAATTAAAAATAAAGATGTGTGTACTTTTGAAATTACTCCGCAGCACCTTCATCTTCACGCACCCGATTGCTATGAAAGACTTGGTAGCTTTTCTCAAATGAATCCTCCAATAAGAGAGGTTGAGCACCAAAAAAGACTTTGGGATGCTGTCATTAACAATGAAGTTTCTATTATTGGATCTGACCACGCACCTCATACCATAGAAGAAAAAAAGCAAACCTATCCAAAGAGTCCTTCCGGGATTCCTGGCGCACAAACAATTTTTCCGTTAATGCTTAATGCTCATCTGGAAAATAAAATTTCTTTAGATCAACTCGTAAACTACTTCGTTAAAAACCCTGTTGAGATTTTTAAGATTAAAAACAAAGGTCAAATAAAAAAAGGGTTTGATGGAGATCTCACAATTTTTAGTAATAAGGAATTTACAATTAAAAACGAAGATCAGGCGAGTAGGTGCGGCTGGACGCCATTTCACGGAAAGAGACTTAAAGGGCGGGTAGAAATGACCGTGGTTGGAGGAAAAGTCGTGATGAGAGATAATAAAATCATTAGCAGAAAAGACAAGTCTTCCTCTGCAGTTAATTTCCAACACTAACCGGAGATCTTTTTTTTGGAAACGGAAAAAGAAAAATTACTTTTTAAAGCCGCTGTAAAAGCAAGGGATAATTCTTATAGTCCTTACTCGAAATTTAAAGTAGGCGCCGCAATTTTGACAGAATCTGGAAATATCTACAGCGGATGTAATGTTGAAAACTGCAGTTTTGGTGCAACGATTTGCGCTGAACGAACGGCGATTCTAAAAGCAGTAAGTGAAGAAGGTAAAGTAATAATTAAAAAAGTTGTTGTTGTTACAGAGCCACAGGCAGAGCCCTGTGGAATGTGCCTTCAAGTAATTGCAGAGTTCGCTTGTCCAGAGTGTATCGTTTTACTTTGTGATTCAAAAAATGTTTTAAAGCGAATGAGTTTTGAGGATTTTCTTCCCAATCCATTTGATCCATCAAAATTACCCTGACTTTTTTTTAAAAAAAATTTTTACGATTGAAAAAGAGATTGGCCCTTGATGCATCCTACAAGAAGGGCCGATCTTTTGTGAGTCAATTTTCTTGAAAAGTCGAAGAAAAAGAGGTGCTTCCATGCACCCTTGTGACCAACGGCCATCCTTCCCTGGGACCCCAATTGATTGACCACTTGAATATTTTTACGTTTGCGCGATGAGTTGTCTGCTGGTGTAAGAAAATGTTTGACTTTTATTTCATTCTTTTAATCTAAAAATTTAAACTCAGAGAATGAAAAATTTATTTCTTATCTTATTTTTTTCAATCTTGACGTCTGAGGGCCAAGCAAAGACGAGTTATTCAATAGAAACACTTGTGAGAAGCTTCCCTATAGGGGCTTTTGCTAAATACAGTATCGGAAAGAGCTTTAAAATCTGGGGTGATAAAAAAAATAAAAAAGATATTACCTACGGATTTATTCGCCCTGAAGTTGAATTTAGAACAAGTGGCCTCGTTAATTATGCAGGAGCAAGAGCCTATATTTACCCCCTACCAATAATTGGTCTATTTGTAGGTAGTGAAATTGGAAAGCGAGGACTCGATAATCTAGATACATTTGATTGTGATAAAGTTTATTGTAAAGGTGTGATGAAAAGAAACCTGCACGGACTAAGGGCTGCTATTGCTTATAAGAGCTGGTTTTTTACAACAGAATATCGAAAATCAAACCTTAACTTTAGTAAAAATCAGCTAGCTTACGTAGATGAAATGACAACTCTTTTGGGTAATGGAAATGATCGATCAGTCGTTGAGCTTTATGTAAGTGGATTTCGTTTCGGTGATCACCAAATAGGTGCGATTTATTTAAAAAATAGAATGAAAAATAATCAGACTTCATCTTCCATGACATCTGTTCTTCATCAGTACAATAACCTTTCTTTCTCATTTGATGAGAAACTAAAATCAAGCCTAATTTCAAGTGTTGGGATTTTTAAAACCAGAAATAACCAAGATGTGATGACGTTTTTATTTCAACTAAAGATTAATTCCCCGCGAGAATTTTTACTTTTCTAAAAATTATATGAAAAATTTCCATAAAGTGTATCGTTTGATCTAAATGTCGCCCAGTAAGATGTATCCTCTGGGATATCAAGCATCTGCATCCCACCTGTAATCTTTGCTCCAGATTTATGAGAGTAACTTACCTCACCTTTAAAGATTCGGTCCCCAAGATTTAAATCTCCAATATACCTTGCCTTAACAAACCAGCGATCACTAATGTGTCTTGTGTAATCCATCCCAATAGCATTTTCAAAACGAAGTTCACCGCCAAAAACATTTGTACCACCAGAGTTTCTTCTTGCGGACATGGCGAGCTCTCTTTTTGAGGAAATATAATGAAGGTGAAAATCTCCCTCCTCTGCATTTAAAAACATAGAAGCAAAAATATGCCTTTCATCATATAGATCTGTTTCGTATTGATAATTTTCATAAGATTCAGGTTTAAAATCATCATGATAATTAATATCAGGCTTAATCATCATTGCTCCAATTTTCACATCTACATCTAAGATAGGAAAACTCATTGTTCCACCACCAACAGAATGATTTATGGAGTAGGCTCTAATTTTCATTCTTGCTTGATCTACTTCTTCTTGTTCATAGTAGCCATAGGCACCAGTTCGAAGTCTATTTTCCGGTTTAATCATTCCAAAAAAAGATAAGTTTAATTTGGACAATTGCTTTTGAAAGCTAACCCCGTAGCTTGGACGAATTAAAAGCTCATTTAAATCAGGGGCCATTAGGTCATAACGAACAGGAGCTTCTCCTTCACGAAAATTAAGAGAATTTGGAGGAATCTTAGACCATTCATTATGTCCAATAATATCCCCATTTCTAAATAAGTAGCCCGGATTTAACGTTGGAATATGAACAATACTACCAAAGGCCTTAAATGTTCCGCCCCACATTTTGCGTTGGATTTCCACACCTGTGAGACCTTCTTGGTCAGAGTCGATTAGATTAAATCCTTTAATACCATTAAAAGCGCCGATGCCCCAAAACCTCTCACCTTCGGTCCAGTCAAGAATCTGTCTTCCGATACGAACTCGGGTATTCCCGCGATCTTTTTGGATAAAAAATTCTCCCAAAGAAAACATCGTGAGTTTTCCTTCAGGATAGTACCTTATACTAGCGGCTGCCTTGGTGTTTGCTCCGTATTTTTTTACGTCCCACTCATCTGATAAATTAAATTCAGCGTACGAATTAATTTCTTCACCTGGGTTATTTGGCGTATTTAAACGCTGAAAATGAGCGTACTGAAAGTTACCACCGGCAAATACCGACGAACATAAAACTTGAGATATAATGATGGCCTTACGTAACAAGCAATTCCCTTTGCTAAGCTTTTAAACCATTTTAATTTTAAACCTTGATGGTAACGTGAATGAAGCAAAAAGGTCCAGGCAATACCCGAGCTTTTAAGTCCAGGAACTTTTAGCCTTCTCGTCAACTGGGCTTGTCGATTCTTTTATAATAGAATTTTACCTTAAACTTTTGAGTGAACTTATGAAAAAAGTCTTAATCATTCTGTCTATCCTAATATCTTCGTGTTTCAACGATGAACCTCCTGCTGTTGATAAGGTTGAGGGTGGTACCTTTAACCAAACGTGTAATATGGACGCAGAAAAGATAAAACTTATCCTTGATCAAAATATTTTTTCCGAGATTGATTGCATAAGACTAAACCTAGAACAGTTTACTGATTTTGTAAGAAGAAAAGACCAGCGCTACATTCACCGAGACGAACTCTCTAAGTTTATCAAAAAGTTTTTCCCTGATGCCGGCGACTCAATGCTTGAGAGCCTTGATTTATTTTTTGACTTTAGCGCTTTGGTACTTCGAGACCCAAAAGACAATATCTCTGTTGAAAATATGAGTAACCTCTTTGTTCTCTTAAAAAAGTTTAATGCCTTTGGAGTGCCCCTAAAAAAACATTTTGTTGAAATAAGTGAACAGTCCAACTACTGGGAGAAAAGAGAGCAGGTAAAATCACTGCTTCAAGGGTTAATACAAAGTATTGAAACAATTATCCTTAAAACAGATGGCCCTGCTACCGAAATAGATACATATAATTTTGTCGGCCTATTAAAAAGGTCAATGAACATCAGTGATGACGTCATGGATATGGAATTAATTCGTGACCTACTATTTATCAAACCACTATTTTTAGGAGGCGATGAGCGATCCTTAAATAGTGACGAGATCATTGGCTTTATTCAAAAACTCTACCCTATTTTATCTTCCGGGCTAGACCTATTTTTTGTTAAAGACTTAGAAGTTATTTCTGCCTCTCAAAATATCGGAATTATTTTAGATACAGTAAGGTCCGCCAAAAACTCCTTGTTTCCTCACCCAGGTGAAAAAGTCATTGCGACTCATCAAAAGATGTTAAGAGTTATCGATAAAACCCTATCATCCGTTTTGCCTTTTAATATTTACGATGTTGAAGAGACAATTATTAACGCCAAAAAAAATATCATCTCTGTTGAAACAAAAAATGCCAATGAATATAAAATGTCTGACATGAATAGAATCTTCTCCTGGGGAGAAGAACTTTTAGAACGTCTATATTTTAATAGCGTCACTTGGAGTTATTATATTGACGACATGGAAGGGGAAGACCCGATCACGTCATTGAGTTTTGTTGACTTACCTGAATACGAAGCACTCCAAAGAACAAAAATCTTTGACTACTGGAATGATTATCTTCACATAACAAAAACCTTTAGAACTTTTCAAACTCCATCAGGGCTTCAGTATTTTACAAATGAATACAAAAGGCACCTCAATGGTTTCAACATTATTTCAGGGATTCGCTTTGGCCTTCAAAAATTTCTTGTTCACTACGGGCATGCGGTTTTTGATCCGCAAACGGGAAAAGAAATTGCTCGTGCAGCAAATCAAAATGACATAAGACAACTTTTATTAGACTTCAGGTCAGCTCTTGTTACTCTTGAAGTATGGCCTAAATACTTTGAACGGTTTGTTGGAGAAGCGGCGACCGGTTGTGATTTATTTCAATTTATGAGTAATGGTGACGGAGTAGCCAACCTTGATGAGGCCGTCAGTTATGTAAATAATATTTTCTCTGGGTCAAATGTCGCGACAAAACTTTTTGATGAATTAAAAAATTATTGTGATGTCGTGGAAGATGAAGATGGAAATGATGCTTATCTTGTCAGTTGCTATAGACAATACTTTTTTCAAATTCTATTTGAAGACCTAAATTACCGACAGTTTTATCAAAAACTCTATGACTACACTGTTTTTTATTCAGCAGAAGAAATAATGGAGTATTTAATAAATATCGAGCGAGCATCAAAAGAAGAGCGAGATGAAGCGATACCAATGAGTAAAGTTGATCTAGGAAGACTTTTTGCCACATTTTCAAGTGTCGAATCAACAATGCTTCACTTTGATGCAGACAAAGATAATATCCTTCATTACGAGGAAGCAATGCAGGCATTTAGTATCTTCAAAAAGACACTTGTTGAATTTAGTGGATTAAAAGAATCACAAGAAAAGTTAGTTCAATCAGTTTACTTGTATATCCTAAAAAAGATGAAAGTCCCTTCTACTCTTGAGCTATTATGGTTTCATGCATTTGGAAAAAAGAAAAATATTGAGGCAAGAAGAATGAATATTGGCTCCATCTTTGCTTTAATTAGTGCGCAAACACTGCCTTAGTTAAAAGTTATTTATTAAGTTTAGTAAGCTCTGTACACGCGTCTTTATAACCGGCCGTACAAGACTTTTGAAAATAACTTTTTGCCAGCTCTGGCTTGAATTCTTCAATTAAGTTTTTCCCCAAAATAAAACATGAAGCGGAGTTATTTTCTTCATGGCAACTCCAGCGAATTAAATCATCTTTATAAAAATAAGCAAGACTTGATAACGAGAATACAGTCCCTAAAAAAATATAGAGTCTTTTATATCTTTTCATCGATAAAGTACCGGCACATCATTTTCTACTTCTTCCCAAAAGTAATTAAAGTTCCAAAAATTCATTGGAGGATGATAAGAATAATTAAAATAATCTGGCGAGAACTTTTCATTTGAATACAAGATCTGATCTTGCCTTCCCAACTGCCGAAGAATTGAATCGTTACATGTATCTAAATTTTGGCGATCTTCAATTGATAAATTGATATTAATTTTTTCTTTTATATTTTTTTGATTCAAATCAACACAACTTTGAACAGGTCCAAAAGAAGTAGAAAAAGAACCAGCATCGCTTTTAGGTTCCCAAGAATTTGGCGTCCAGTCGCTAGCTTCTTTTGCGATACACTTCCCTCTCGTTACTTGATCAGGATCGACATTGCAGTCCCCTAACCGATTACACGCAAGTTGGTTTTTAAGTTCACCTTGAGAAGCAGCAATACTGTCCTTACATTCATAAAAATCCGAGTCATCGGTGGAGTACTCATCTATTCTTTCACCAAACTCACTTTGAATAAGGCCGTTATTAGGGTTAAGGCATTCGCCTTTAGAGTAGTTTCCAACGAAAACAGATTCTGCTTGTAAAGAATTTGAACCTTCATCGTAAGATATATCCACATTCCCCGCAAACTTCCCAACTTTAGGTACTCTCGAGGTTTTATCTACAACACCATCACTCCATACATTACTATTTCTTGACCAATAATTGTCATTACCTGTGTATGTTTTATCAGACTCTTCAGTAACCCAATAATTTCTCACCCAGCGATTAGCTAAAAAGTGCTTCCCGCCATTAATGCAGCAATCTCTTTCATTGACGTACCCATTCTCGTCAACTGTGCCATCCGGGCTAGAGGAATTGCTGTACAGCATATCACCTGCACCACAATAACCCATTGTCTCACACGATTTTTGATCCGTTATTGCTGTATCGATTTCACCATTACCTTTTAGACAAGTAAAAGTTGAAAGGCACTGCTCAATATTAAGAATTGATTCATCAGCATCATTTTTAATGTTTTTGCATTTTACGCTATCTGCTTTTGTTGCTTTTATTGAATTTGAAATCGCGTCCGAGGCAATAAAAATGACTGCACTAAAAATATTTTCCCAAAATTCATCAAAGGTTCCAAAATCCTCACATGCACTCGCTCGATGATACGATAGCTCTTGGATACTTTCAGAGTTCTTACAATCAAACTCGCATTCAACTTTACTGGTCGCTAAGTCGTTATTTGCGCAGCTTCCCGTTTCCTTGTTTTTTCCAAGTGTATTTAGGTTACTAAAATTATAAAAAAACTGTGAATCTTCACTTTTGCCAACAAAGCCTCCAACGCTACTTAATCCTTTAAGATTAATTTCGTTAAGGTTTCTTGAAGTTACGTAAGAATTTCTCGTCGAGCTATTAACTGATTCTCCAATAAAACCTCCAAACATATTCTCGTTTATTTCAGGTGTTGAAGCCGGCTCGTGATCATTAATATCAACATTACTTTTTTCCCATTTACTAATAAATCCGTCTACGTGCACAAAAGAGGAGTTTACTTTGGATTTATAAACGCTCCCTATAGCTCCGCCCATTTTTTCAAAAGCATAAATGTTGTTAATCTTTGCGCTATTATAAAGTATTTCTCCACCTAGATGATTATCATTTTCGGTGATTTTAAAATCATCACCGCAAAATGGCTTACTCCTGGTATCATCGAACTCAAGACCAGATGCCCCAACTATACCTCCAACTGATTTCCACCCCGAAATATAATCTGTATTTTCAACCTGGTTATTTTTAATTTTTCCAGATATTTCATTGGATAAATTCATCCCAACTAACCCACCTACAAAATGGGCACCTTTTACAATTTTTGTTTTTACTAATGACTCATAAATATTACCAAGGTTAAAACCAACTAGTCCTCCCACAGCTGCTGCCTTACCAGTCTTTGATACAACTTCTTCTGCGGTAACCTTTATATCCTTCAATAAAGACCCTTGCCCTAAAACACCTACCGCTCCACCAACAAAGGCTCCAGCAAAGCAAAGCGCACCTGAATTTGGCTCGATAGTATTGAAACTGTACTCGTTCCCAGCTGTAATCTTATTAATTGAAATAATCGATTTTTCTAAGGTGGAAGAAATCATCTCACCAAAAAATCCTCCAACCAACGAATGGCCGTTTAACTCTTTAGCATTTTTCACATCAATATTTGAAAAATTAGAATCACTGACCTTACCAGCAACCATTCCTACGTTTTTACAGTCATTGAGATTCATACTTTTATAGTTTACCTCAATAGACAAATTTCCAACTTCAGAGTCCATCAGTTCACCAAATGCCGCTCCAATTCGACCTGCCTTATTATTGCAAACATCAGCTCCGACGAAATTATCATTTAGAATCACTTCCGAGTTATGTAGTTCTAACTCCTCAGCAAAACCAAAGAGCCCTCCAGTATGATGCTCTATATTGGTAATTTTTTTTAACTCAACCACCGCACTTTCAATAGATAGATCATGTGCCTGTTTTGCAACTCCTCCAAACCCAATACTGTCCTGGTCTTCTAACATTTTTAAACTTAAATCACTTATCGCCACAACATCTATCGGAGCATCAACGATATCATTAAGAATCGAAATGCTCTTTCCTTCAATGACTCCTGCAAAGCCCCCAGAGTTTGATATTCCATTAATTTTTGCTACCTCAACATTAATCCCAGTGAATCGACCTCCTAGGACAATGCCCGCGAGACCTCCTGAAGCTTCGGACTGACTACTTGATTGATTTGAGTAAACAGAAACTCCGTTTAAAATCGAGTTAATAAGCACACCCGAAAATATACCGACAGAACTTTTTTCATTTTGAAATTCATGAATCAACTGAACTCTTGATGCCCTTATATTTTCAAACCGTGCACCATCACTAAGTCCGACTATAGAACCTGCAATACTCAAAGTAGTAGTATCATCAATAAAGTCTTCTCCGGTTTCATGGATAATTCTTATATTTTCAAAGTTTATATTTCTTAGTTCTCCACTTTTTGCGATGTAAGGAAAAATTCCAATAGATCGCTTATTGTATTTATCAAATAAGATACTAAGTCTTAAAATAGAATGTCCCTTACCATCAATCACTCCCGTAAAGGCCAGACGATCATTTTTAGCAAGATCATAGTCACTGTAATAAGTGATTTCCCCGATAGGGAAAAAATCTACTCCGACAAGGAGAAGCTCTTCTTTGAAATTCAAATCTGCGCGAATATTAAAGTACTTATCCCAGTCTTGTTTTCTTTTTCCGATATTTAAAAACTGTGCTGGTGTACAAATATTAAAGGCTTGCCTTCGCCCTACTCCTGAAACTTCTCCGCTATTGGCGTAAGGCTGATTTGCCCGCGCCAGCTCATCACAGATAAAATCATTTTCTAGCTCACGCTTAACGGATTCTTCATTAGCGAAAAAAGGAACCGTCGCCTCCTGACAAGAGGTAAGAAAAATAATGAATATTAATAAAACAAGATTTATTTTCATAAACTACACATTCTTCTCGGTAGTTTAGCATCGAAGGCTTAGAGAAAATGCACAGTTTTCAGTAGTTTACCAAGCCTGTAATTATAGTTATTTAGATCAAATAATCTATAACGTTTTTAAGTATTCAATAAGATTCATTTTGTCCTGCCAAGAATATTTCTCAGCACCTTCATCATCAAGCCACATTTTATAATGCCCAGTGTTCCGAAGACCTGGCCTTGACGTATCAATTTTAGCCTCCGCTGTTTTCCAGGACTTAGGAATACTCTCTCCCCTCGGATAACCGACACACTCAAAATCAAAATCTGTCTCTGGGTTGTTGGCCGGTCCTTGATAAAAAACTTTCTCTCTTTTACTAGGTCTAGTTATTACATCACAAAGTGTTGGTGCACTGCCATTATGAAAGTACGGATAGCGCATCCAAATACCGACAAGTGGCGGAGGTACGTACCCCTCTTGAGGCTCAACGACTGTGTTCATTTTTTTTGAAAGAGTTAATTTATTTAAATCCTCATAAAAATATTTCATCCCTTCGTAGCGAAGTGGATCTGTCCCCACTTTTTTTACCGGTGTTTTTTCATGATAGATAACTGTTTTTGTTTTCAAAAGCTCTGCATTTGAAAGTGCATTAGCATTTTCGTCTGACCAATTTTTTACGTACTGCCCATGACACTTTTTGCACGTATCATTAAAAACAGTCTCCCCTCTTTTTGCTTTTTCAATATTTATAAGCTCCGCTTCAAAAAAATCTGTGAAGTGTGGTGCCTTATTTGAAAAAACGGCCGAGGTTAATTCAATAACTGTTTTTTTATTTTTATCCATCCACTTTTCAAGCTTATGAAGATCTACTCCTCTTCCAATTTCATTCCAAAGAAAGTTCGTAAAAATGGGGTTACCGGAAACAATCGATCCATCACTTAACCAGCGCGTTTTATATTTTACATTCCACCAAACTGCGGGTTTTGAATCTGCGGGGACTTCAGATAATTCGTTATACCTTGGATACTTTTCATAAAAAGGACTTTTTTCAATATAACCATCAATATGTCTTTTTGAAAAACTAAGCCCCATTTGAGCAAGAGATGTATCGACACCCAAAGCTAACGGGCTTTTCGTTCCAACCGCTCGAACATTTTTTCGTGTTCTAGAAAACTCTTTTGTATCGGCCTCATTAGCGCCTGTAATTAGTCTAAAAACACTTGGGTGAACATAGGGAAGATATTTTCCGGCCATCACAAAAACTTCATTTGCACGAGACCTCTTGTTCGTTAACCCAAGAACTTTTTTTCCAAACATCTCCATCGAGTGACAAGCAGCACAGCTAAACGTTAATTTTTCATTACCTGATTTATCTTCAACAAGTGTTACACCCATACGGTAATTAGGTTTTGATCTTGATGGATAAGGAATTTCCTCAAAACCTTCCCCTTGGGTTCCCTTTTCAGGGTATTTATAAAGTCCCACCCAGTTGTAAAAACCATCCATTGTTTTAAATGATGGAACTCTAAACGGGAAGTCAATCAACTGCCCTTCTAAATGCTCAAGCATAGATTTAGGATCTTTTAAAAATTTTTTCATTGGAGCAGTAGGAAGAAATATTCCGCTCACCTCAACAGGATAAACTAAAGCATGAAGTTTTCCATTTCTTGTAAAGTTACTCTTTTCGATCTTTTCAAGTTCATAAATATTTTCTCGAGTTTTTCCAAGTCGAAGCTCTGCGTCTCGACTCCAGTCCGGAGTGCTCCATATTTCATCAATCGTTTTAGAAAATACTTGATTTGAACAAATAACAGCGAGGCTGAATAAAATAATCCTTATTAACATTATCACTCCTAGATAGGAGACAATTTTACCGGCTATAATAACGAAAAATCCAATATTAATTTCTCACTTCTTCTAGCCTCAATGGGCCAGGTGAATTATATTCATAAAAAAGGAATTTTTATGTCCCTTGAACTCTACCCACCAATTGAACCTTACCATACTGAAATGCTCCAAGTTTCTGAACTTCATACTATTTATGTTGAAGAGGCTGGAAACCCTGCTGGAGAGCCTGTTGTTTTCCTTCACGGAGGACCTGGTGGTGGCTGTGCCGATGATTATAGAAGATACTTTGATCCAACAAAGTGGCGGATCATTTTATTTGACCAGCGAGGGTGTAAACGAAGTACTCCATTTGCAGAGCTTAAAGAAAATACGACCTGGGATCTTGTTGGTGACATTGAAAAAATCCGAGAGAAAAAAGGTATCGAGAGCTGGCACGTCTTTGGTGGCTCTTGGGGATCAACACTCTCTTTGACTTATGCAATTTCTCACCCAGAAAAAGCAAAAAGCCTAATTCTTCGCGGGATTTTTCTTCTTCGAAAAAAAGAAATCCAATGGTTTTACCAAGAAGGAGCAAGTCGAATATTCCCGGACGCTTGGAATCGCTACTGGAATGCAATTGAGCCTGAAAAACGTCACGATATGGTCAAAGCCTATTACGAAATTTTAACCAGTGATGATCGCGAAAAAAAACTGGAAGCTGCAAAAGCCTGGTCTGTCTGGGAAGCTAGTACATCAAAACTTGTGCAAGATCACGACCTAATGGATGGTTTTGATGAAGACCAATTCGCTGAAGCATTTGCACGTATCGAGTGCCACTACTTTATCAATAACGGATTTTTTGAGTCTGACAACTGGCTTTTAGACAATGCCCATCAGCTAAAAAATATTCCAACTTATATTGTCCACGGACGCTATGATATTGTATGTCCTGTTGAATCTGCATTTGATTTAAAACAATCAATCCCTCACGCAGAGTTATTTGTCACACCAACGAGTGGACACTCTTTAAGTGAAAAAGAAACGAGAACTAAAATAATTGAAATAACCAACGAGATCGTTCAATGAAAAATCTAGAAAATCCAATCAGCTACTTAACAAATAAAGACCCCCAGCTACCAACAATCATCGCAGGGCCATGCTCTGCCGAGTCAAAAGAACAAGTAATGGCCACTGCTGATGCCATTTTATCAAAGGGGAAGGCACATATTTTTCGTGCGGGGATTTGGAAACCAAGAACTAGGCCTAACTCATTTGAGGGGATTGGCGAAAAAGGACTTCCTTGGCTGGCAGAAGTTAAAAAGAAATACAATATTCCTGTCTCTACAGAGGTCGCAAAAACAAGTCACATTGAAGCGGCTCTCAAGCATAATATCGATTTACTTTGGATTGGTGCTAGAACAACAGCAAGCCCATTTGCCATGCAAGAAATTGCGGATGCTCTTCGTGGCGTTGATATTCCCGTTCTCGTCAAAAATCCTGTCAATGCTGAACTTGCCTTATGGATTGGAGGAATGGAGCGACTAAATCAAGCAGGGATTAAAAAGATTGGTGCCATTCATCGCGGTTTTTCTGGGATTGAAAATACTATTTACCGAAATCTTCCCATGTGGCACCTCGCAATGGAGCTAAAAAGAATTCACCCAGAGATACCCGTTATTTGTGACCCAAGTCACATTTGTGGAAAAAGAGAGCCCATTGCTCAAGTTGCCCAGCACGCAGTTGATTTAAACCTTGATGGATTAATGATTGAAACTCATATCAACCCAGACGTCGCCCTTAGTGATAGTGGACAACAATTGACACCTGAGTCACTCGATTCACTTTTATCTAATCTTGTCACAAAAAAAGAATACTCAACAAAGGCCCAGTTTGAGCAAAAACTTGAATACCTTCGGGCAAAAATTGATCGCCTAGACGACGAACTAGTTGAGCTTTTAAAAGGACGCGGGGAAATCTCTATTGAAATTGGAAACTTAAAACAAACAGAGCAAGTCACCGTTTTTCAACAAGGACGCCTAGATGAACTTTTAGAACTCCGAAAAAAATCGGCACAGAAAAAAGGTGTTAACCCAGAGATGATTGAAGACATCTTTAAACGAATCCATACAGAGTCAGTTGAGCTGCAATGTAACCTGCAACACAAAAAAGAAGAGTAAAGTGCCATCTTTGTCTAAAAGGGTTTTATCTATTGAGGAATCTAGCAGTATAAAGCT
>Ga0233434_1001901_pt1 | contig 19288 bp, 18 predicted proteins | sample SI_122_August201_4_FD_182738 | JGI IMG/M metagenome (GOLD analysis project Ga0233434, IMG submission 182738) | Seawater microbial communities from Saanich Inlet, British Columbia, Canada - SI_122_August2016_120_MG | ecosystem: Environmental > Aquatic > Marine > Inlet | place: Canada: British... | reverse complement strand
GTTGCCGCTGGTGATGATATCGGCGCCGTAGCTGTGCAGTTTTCGGGCGATATTTTCGGTGAGGCCGAAACCGCCGGCGGCATTTTCACCGTTGATGATAACGAAGTCAATCTCACGTTCGCGCACGAGCTCGGGAATCAGGGCGGCGGCGACTCGGCGGCCGGGTTGCGCGAAGATATCGGCGACGAAAAGTAGCTTCAACGAGCGTAGTGCACCGCGCGCACCTCGCGGACGAGGCAGATACGCAGTTGTCCGGGATATTCGAGCTCTTGCTCGATCTTATTCGTTATCTCGTCGGCGAGGTGGTCGGCGTAGGCGTCGTCGACTATCTCGCTATCGACCAATACCCGGACCTCTTTGCCGTTTTGCAGGGCAAAAGCTCGCCGCACGCCCATGTGACTGCTGGCGATTTCCTCGATTTGGCGCAGGCGGCGGGTATATTCTTCGACCTTCTCCTTGCGGGCGCCGGGCCGATGCATCGAAATCTCATTGGCTGCTTCGACTAGGACCGCAATCGCCGACCGCGAAGGCATGTGTTCGCGGTGGGTCTCGATCACCCGTGCGACTTCGGCGCTTTCATTGCACTTGCGAGCCAGCGCAGCACTGTTTTGCGCCGGCTCGCTGCCCAGCTCAAAATCCTGCGCTTTGTCGATATCGTGCAACAAGCCGGCGCGTCGGGCCAATGCCACGTCGAGGTCGAGCATTTCGGCCATCATACCGGCGAGGAGGCCAACTTCCTTGCTGTGGGCTAATAGATTCTGGCCGTAGCTAGTGCGGAAACGAAGTTTTCCGAGCATTTCCAGCAGAGGTTCAGCCAAATCGTGGATGCCGAGGTCGAAGGCGGCTTTGGAACCCGATTCGCGGATCATTTCCTCGACATCCTCGAGGGACTTCTCATAGACTTCCTCGATGCGACCGGGGTGGATTCGTCCGTCGAGAATCAGCTTTTCAAGGGTGTTTTTGGCGATTTCGCGGCGTAGCGAGTCAAATCCGGAGAGCATGACCATTCCGGGGGTGTCGTCGACGATGACTTCGACACCGGTAATCATCTCGAAAGAGCGAATATTGCGCCCGTCGCGGCCGATGATACGGCCCTTCATATCGTCCGAGGGGATCTGTATCACCGAAATCGTGCTTTCGACAGCTAATTCGCCGGCGAAACGCTGGATGGCGCGGGTGATGATTTCCTTGGCCTCGAGATTCGCCGTGGCCAGGGCGGTATCCTTTATTTCGCGGACTTTGCGGGCGGCGAAATGGCGGGTGCTCTGTTCGAGTTGCTCGACGAGCATCCGACGGGCCTCTTGCTGGCTAATACCGGCCAGTTCCTCTAAACGCAGGCTGTGCTGCCGGATCATGTCCTGCGCCTGGGTTTCCGTTGCGGCTATCGCCTTTTCTCGCTGCTCGAGGTCCTGTTCGATCTTGAGTTGGCTGCGTTCCTTACTTTCGAGCACGTCGACTTTGCGGTCGAGTAGTTGTTCGCGCTCAAGCAGGTTAGCCTCTAGGTTACGCAGTGCGCGTTTTTGCGTCTCTTGCTCTTTTTCAAGGGGACCGCGTTCGAGGCGCCACTCGTCCCTGGCTTCGAGCAAGGCGGTTTTTTTGAGGTCTTCGGCTTCCTGTTCGGCGCTGGCAATAATTTGCCGGGCGGTGGATTGGGTAGCGTGTAGCTTACTGCGCCGCACTCGGCCGTTTACCAGCCAGCCGAGCAGGCAACCACCGGCAAAAAAAGTGAAAGCGAGACCGATTAAGACTAAATCGTCAAACACGGAGATCTTCTTTCTCGTAGGTCGCCGACGACACAAGAACGCCGGGGTAAGCTAGATAATCCGGGTGTGGTGCGCGGTATGGAAGCCGCGCGTCGGGTGCTGACTGTTCAGCTATCGGAACTGGAGGCTTCGACTTCAGCGAAAAGACGGCCGAGCGAGGCGGTGAGCCGAGAGGTGCGCTGAGTGATCTCGGATTCGGCGGAAGCGTAGTCTTTCTGCAGAGACATTAGTTCCTCTATCAGATTCAGACTGGCCAGGATAGCTACCTGGAGGGGGGAATCGGCGCGGACTTCTCCCTTGACCTGCTGCATGCGCTCGTCGATCAATTGGGCGACGAGTTGCACGTGGTCGGCGGGGTGATCCTCGTCGACACCCAGAGTATAGTTCTTGCCGAAGATGTTGACTATCGTATTGGTCGACATGAGGCGACTCCCGGTGTGATCTTATAGATTCAGTCCGTCCAGGCGGCTGAGGATGTTCTCGATGCGTCCTTTGATCTCCTCTTTGCCGCGATTCGACTCTTCGTGTGCGGTTTCGATCGGCTTGAGTCGTTCGTTCTCGGCGTTGGTTATGCCGATATCCCTTTCGAGGTTTTGAATCAGTTCTTTCTGTTCGAGGTTTTCCTTGCGGAGCTTCTCGAGGACTTCCATGAGGCGAATGACTTCCTGTTCTAGGCGTTCGAAATTTTGGTTTACGTCCATTAGATTTTTTTGTACTCCTGCTTTATTATCCGGTTGGTTGACAGCGGACTCAGCGCAAACGGGCGCCGAATTTTTCTTCAACGGCTTTGAGCATTTTGGCGATCGCCTTATCGGCTTGCACGTCCTGCAGAGTTCGTTTGTGATCGCGCAGGCGAATGGCGAAGGCCAGGCTTTTGTGACCTTCTTCTATTTGGTCCCCCTGGTAAATATCGAAGACTTTGACGGACTCGACGAGGCGGGGATTACTGTTGCGCAACTCATCGATAACACTTGCAGTTGCGATATTTTCGTGTAATACTAAGGCCAAATCGCGTTCAATGGGTGGAAACTTGGGCAACGCGGAAAACGCGTGCTCTCGTCCGTGCCAATATCGCGCTAATGCCTCAAATCTTATCTCAAAGATATGTACTGGGCGCTCTAGGTCAAAGCCGGAGCACAAGTCGGTCGCGGCTTGGCCGAGCCAACCGAGGGGTTCGTCGCCGAGAAAGACCGAGGCCGAGTGACCCGGACGACAACCGGGGAGGTCTTCGCGGTTGAAACGGAGGTCGCCGTCGCCGACTAACGCCTCGAGTAGGCCCTTGAGGTCGAAGAAGTCGGCTTCGCGGGCGTCGGCCTGCCAGGGCGACGCTGAAACGCCACCGGCCCACAGGGCCGCGAGACGCAGGGTTTCGCTGGGCAGCTCGCCGGATCCATTGGAGGCGAAGCATTTGCCCAGCTCGAATATGGCGACGCTTGGTGCCCGTTGGTTGAAATTGCGCCGGGCCACATCCAGCAGGCTGGGCACTAAAGTGGTGCGCAGCGCGTTTTGCGCTTCGGTCGGTGGGTTGGCCAGGCGCGCTACGCCTTCTGCGGCACCGGCCATTTCGAGCCAGCGGGTTTCGACAATGGTGTTGCTGATCGTCTCGTCGAGGCCTAACCCGAGCAGGCGCTGTCTGGCCGTCTGTTTGAGGGTCAATTGCGGATCTCGGCTAGTTATCCAGGGGCCTGATGCGGCTTGGCGGCCTTCAATGCGGTCGAAACCGTAAATGCGACCGACTTCCTCAATTAGATCGGCTTCGCGCTGTAGGTCGGGACGAAAACTCGGCGCGGTTACCGTTAGGGGAGTACCCGGTGCGACCTGACAGCCCAGGCGTTCGAGGATCTGTGTGATGGAATCGCGGTCGAGGTCGGTAGCTAGCAATTGGTTGGTGCGTTCGATACGGAGCGGGATTTGTGGGCAATGGCCGGGTTGTGGATACACGTCGAGTGGCTCCGGGGCGACGGTGCCGCCGGCTAATTCGGCGATCAAACTTGCGGCGCGGTTGATCGCTTGCAAGGGAGCATCCCAGTCGGCACCGCGTTCGAAACGCATAGCCGCCTCGGTGAAAAGGCCGAGACGAGCGCGGGCCAAGCGCACGCGCGATGGTGTGAAATAAGCGCTTTCCAATAAGATATCGGTCGTTTGTTCCTCTACTTCGGAATTGGCTCCGCCCATAACCCCGGCCAGAGCGATTGCTTTCTCTCCGTCGGCGATGACGAGCATTTCCTCGTCGAGTTCGCGCAAGGTATGGTCGAGAGTCTCGAGGGTTTCGTCCGCCCGTGCTCGACGGACGACGATGCGTCTGTCGGCCAGCTTGTCGAGATCAAAAGCGTGTAGGGGATGGCCCATTTCGAGCAGCACGTAGTTGGTGATGTCGACGATATTGTTGATAGGGCGCTGGCCTACGGCCTGCAGCCGGCGTTGTACCCAGGCGGGTGAGGGGCCGACTTTGATGCCGCGGATGATGCGACCGACATAGCGCGGACAGTCGTCAGTAGCTTCGATGTCGATGGTTATGTCTTCGGCTGTGGCGGCGCCGCTCTCCACCAGGTGCACCTCGGGCCGCCGTAAGGCGTTGCCCGTGAGGGCTTGCACTTCGCGCGCGATGCCAAAGAGGCTTAGGCAGTCGGGACGATTGGGGGTGACTTCGAAGTCGATCATCACGTCGTCGAGCCCGGTGGCCTTGGCAAAGGCGGTGCCGGTGGTTAGGTCATCGCTGAGAACCATTATCCCGTCGTGGTTGTCGCTCAGTCCCAGTTCGTCCTCTGCGCAGATCATTCCCCGGGATTCGACGCCGCGGATCTTAGCTTTTTTGATTTGCATGCCACCAGGTAGCGTGCAGCCCGGCAGTGCGACGGCGACGGTTTGCCCCGCCGCGACATTGGGGGCGCCGCAGACGATGGTGTTGATCTCTGTGCCGACATCTACTTCGCAGACGGTCAGGCGGTCGGCGTTTTCGTGGGGGTGGCAGGAGTTGACACGGCCAATAACGACGCCCTCGAAACGCTTGCCGAGGGCGTCCACTCCTTCAAATTCCAAGCCCGCCATGGTCAACCGTTCGACCAACTCCGGCCATTCCCAGTCGAAATCCACGTAGTCTTTGAGCCAGTTGTAAGTAATTTTCATAAGATATCAGTTGCCAATTATAAACGGATAGATAGAGGCTATGGCCCCTGTTCAGAACTGCCGGGTGAACCGCAAGTCGTTTTCGAGGAAGAGCCGGATATCGTCGATGCCGTGTCGGATCATGGCGATGCGCTCTAAGCCCATGCCGAAGGCGAAGCCGGTAAATTCCTCCGGGTCGTAACCCACATTTTCGAATACCGCCGGGTCGACCATGCCTGCGCCGGCGATCTCGATCCAGCCGGTGCCTTTGCATATTGAACAAGTCGCATTTTCACCGTGGCAGATCGAACAAGTGAAATCGTATTCCACGCTCGGTTCGGTGAATGGGAAGAAGTGGGGGCGGAAGCGCACTTTGGTATCTTCGCCCAAGACTTGGCGCCCCATGGCCTCGATCGTGCCCTTTAAGTCGGCGAAGGAGACTCCGCGGTCGACGTAGAGCCCCTCGATCTGGTGGAAGGCAAAATGGTGCGTCGCATCGACGGTCTCTTTGCGGTAGCAGCGGCCTGGCGAGATGATCCTGATCGGCGGTGGCATTTTTTCCATTACGCGAATCTGTACCGTGGAAGTCTGGGTGCGCAATAGCCCCGTGTCTTCGAGGTAGAAGGTGTCGTGTGAATCGCGCGCTGGGTGGTCGTCCGGCGTATTGAGGGCGTCGAAATTGTGGTATTCGTCTTCGGCTTCGGGGCCGTCGGCGATGTCAAAGCCCATGCCTTGGAATACGTTCACCAACTCGTCCGTCAGTTGCGCGAGCGGATGGGCTCTACCGAGCAAGGGCCGTCGTCCGGGTAGGGTCACATCGAGGGCGGAGCCGGCGTCGGCCGCCTGCCGCAGGGCCATTTCCTTGTCGTCGAATGCTTGCTGGATGGCTTTTTGCGCCTGTCCGGCGATCTGACCTGACGCTGGTCGTTCGGTGGCGGGCAACTGGCCGATCTGGCCCATGACCAGGCGCAGCGGGCTTTTGCGCCCGAGATGGCGGATGCGCAGCTCTTCCAAGGTCTTTTCGTCTTGGGCCGCTTGAATTTCAGCGACTGCCTTCGACTCTATTTGCTGTACTTCGTCTAACATCAGCCGTTGCCTAAAAGACAAAAAGGGGCCTGGCGTTTATCGCCGGCCCCTTTTTGTCGGATGGGTGTGTATTAGAGGTGCGACCGGGCCTGCTCTACGACCGCGGTAAATGCGGAGGGATCGCGCACAGCCAGATCGGCCAGGATTTTGCGGTTGATTTCTATACCGGCTTTATCCAGCCCATGTACGAGCTGGCTGTAGGAGACCCCATTGAGCCGAGCTGCGGCGTTGATACGGGATATCCAGAGACGGCGGAAATCGCGCTTGCGCTGGCGTCGGTCGCGATAGGCATAGGCCTGGGCGCGGTCGACGGCTTCCTGGGCGGTGCGGAATAGGCGGCTACGCCCTCCCCAATAGCCCTTGGCTAGCTTGAGTACCTTCTTCTTACGTTTTTTGGTGGCTACCGCGTGGTTGACCCGTGGCATTGCTTTATTTCTCCGTTAGACGCTCTATTTGAGATTCAAAGCCCGGCGGACATTAACCATGTCGGCGGGCGAAACATCGCTATTTTTGCGGAAGGACCGCTTACGCTTGGTCGATCGGCCCCCCAGTAGATGGGTGGAATTGGCGTTGCGGCGCTTAAAACTGCCCGATCCGCGCTGCTTAAAGCGCTTGGCCGAGCCTTTGTGCGTCTTGATTTTGGGCATAATATTCCTCTGTATTTTTGTTTTTCAGCGCAAACACAGAAGATAGACCATGGAATATAGACTGTCAAGAATGCCCGTCCGCTATTTGAGCAGCATGACTTTGCGGATCTGCCGCCAGTTTTGTGCCTGCATTTCGACCAAGTAGAGGCCTGAACCGACCGTTTGGCCCTGGTCGTCGAGGCCTTGCCACACTTGTTGGTGGAAACCCGCCGGAAAGGCATCGTCGACCAGGGTGCGGATGGGTTGGCCCAAGAGATCGTAGATACGCAGGCGAATTTGGCCCCGAGTCGGCAGGTAAAAAGGCAGGGTCGTCTCGGGGTTGAAGGGGTTGGGATGGGCTGGATAGAGGGCATAGGTCTTGGGTAGGGCCGCCAGATCCAGGGCGGCCGGTGGTTCCAAGGCTCCGATGGTCTTGGTGTGGTAACCGATGGCGCCGTTGGCGCGCAGCAGGGTCTTCTGTGGTGAGAGGCGGTTGAAGGTCAAGGTGCCCAAATCGCCAGAGAAGGCCGGTTGCTCGCTGGCCAAACCCGCCGCGAAGACCAGGCGTCCGGGTTGGTCTTCGACCACCCAGGGCAAGGATGCTTCCTCTGTTCGGGGTTGGAACTGGCGGAAACTGAGGATCTGCGGGTCAAATTCGAGGGACAGGACATAGCCGCGCAATGGGGCGTCGCCGGTCCAATAGGGTTTGACCTCGAGGATTTCCGGGCTTTCGACGCCTTTGTCCAGACGCAAGGCCATCGGGCCTAAGATCTGGGCGTCGGGAATGAGTTTACCCGACGGGAGGCCGAAATTGTCGGCCATTACAAAAAAGTCGTCAAAGTCTACGGCGCCATTGCCATTGAAGTCGAAAAGAGGATTAAAAGAGGGGTTGTCTTCCATCAGGCCGAAATTGTCGGCGAAGAGGAAGAAGTCGTCAAAACCGACCACGCCGTCATCGGTGACGTCGCCGGGCACGGCCGGGCGGCCGGTGAGGACGACGGTTAGGCCAACGGCGAGGGTGTCGGTGGCCTGATCGTCGCTTTTCAGTAGTGCCCGTTCGATGTGGATCGAAGTCTCGGTGCTCGCGAAGCTCGAATCGGCGGTGAAGGTGAAGACGCCGAGTAACCCGTCGGCGGAGATGCCCGTGGTCAGCGTGTCGGCCACCAATGTAGCGACGACGATAGAATCCGCGCTAACCAGTGACGCGATGGTAAGGGAGGAGCCGGTTGCTGCGAGCAGATTGGTCTCGGTGCCCGATTGCGCTACGAAGCCGTTGAACGTGAGGGCGGTCGGGTCGAAAATCAGGCGCAGGTCATAACTGAGCAGGTCGACGGTGCGCAATGCGTGCAGGCCGAGTTCGATGGTCGACCCGGCTTCGGCTATGGTTGCGGTCAACCCTTGGTCGCCGGCCGCCGCGTCGAGATCGAGGCTTAGTAGCGTGGGCACGATGCCTCGTCCCGTGACGGGGATGGATACGGTCGGGTTGTCTGGATCGCCGGTGGCAAAGCGGATGCTGTCTGTGTTGGTGCTGCGCCCTGTCGGGGTATAGCTGAGGGCAAGCAATGTGGACTCGCCGGGGCCTATGCTAATGGCGGCGAAGGCGGCGGCGAAGTGCAGGTCGCCCACCTGCAGCGAACTGATACTGAGGATGGTCTCTCCTTTGTTGCTTACCGGCAGTTCCACCCGGGCGGTATCGCCGATCCCCACGTTGCCGAAGTCGACCAGAGCAGGGTCGATAAGGATGCGAGGGATTTGGCGGCCGTCGACGACCCAGATGGTTGCCGTCGTATTGGTTCCGTCAGAGACGCGGGAGATGACCGTGTCTCGCGACGCGAGGCTGGGCACATAGGCGAAGGCACTGTCGGTCGCGACCTGTAACGAATCGCCGACGGTCCAAGAGAAACTCAGCGAGTCGCCCTCTTCGTCGTTGGCGGAAACCGAAAAAGACAACTCGACTCCTCCGATGGTGCGGGCTAAGGAGTCGGTGGGAATTTGCTCGGCGATCGCCGGGGCGTCGTTGACCCCTAGCACCGCCAATTGATAGCTCAAGCTGGCTAGTTGCCCTGCCGGGTCGGCTACTTGCACGGATACGGCGTGGTTGCCGAGATCGGCTTGGCCCGGTGTCCAGCTAAGGGTGCCGGTGGTGTCGAGGTTCATGGCGGTCGGGCCATTGGTCAAAGAATAGGCCAAGGCCCCGCCCTCTTCGTCACTGGCATTGAGCAGAAAGAGATAGGCCTGGTCTTCAAGGGCCGTCGTGTCGGGGCTCCCCGCGATAACCGGTACGTCGTCGAAGGCGGCGACCTCGACAGAGAACGTCTGGGCGGCGCTGCCCCCGTTGCGGTCGGAGACCAGTAGTGAGATTTGCTGGGTGCCGACCTGGGGTTGTGTTGGAGTCCAGGTGAAGGAGCCGAGCGAGTCGATGCTGGCGCCAGAGGGTCCGGAACTTAGGCTGTAGGAAAGGGTGTCGGCTGGGTCGGGATCGCTGGCTGCTAATGCGTAGCCAAAGGGACTGTCTTCGAGGGCCGTCGTGTCGGGGGTGCTGCTTATAATCGGTAGATCGTTGGTATTGAGGACCGTCAGCAGGTAGCGGTGGATATTTATTCCCCCCTTGCTGTCGTCAATGCGAACGGCGACCGAGTCGCTGCCGATGTTCGCTTGCGTCGGCGTCCATTGCACCAGGCCGGTCGTCGCATCGACGGTTAGCCCCTCGGGGGCGCTATCGAGGCTGTAAGCCAAAGTGTCCCCATTGGCGTCGGTCGCTTGAATAGCGTAGCTGTAGGCCTCGTCTTCCAGGGCGGTTGTGTCTGCGGTGCTAGTGACGACGGGTATTTCGTTGGACGGTCTGACGCGTAAGTTGAAAAAGTGGCGTCCCTGGCTGCTTGAGGTGATGACACTGATGCCGATGAGATGGGAGCCGGTGTCGGCGATGGTCGGAGTCCAAGTGATCGGCGGCTGTTTGCCAAAGGTGGTAAATGTGCCCATAGTGGGGGCGCCAAAACCGGGGATCAAGTCGATCAGGTCGATGGATGCCGCCGGGTCGAGGGTCGGGTTGTAGGTGAATACCTGGCCTTCAGTGATGACACTGTCAGGCAGGGTGGTGATTTTTATTTCTGCGAACGACGTGTCCGGTGTGGGAGCGCCGCTATTGTTGGGCCCGCCGTCGTCGCCCATATCGTTGCGCGTTCTGCTAACGGCGTCGAAGAGCGAGAGGTTGGGCGTGCCCTTGTCAATGGCCGGCGAGCCGGTGACGAGCTCGAAGCGGTTGACCGAAGAGTCGAGGACGGTCGGGTTGGCGTAGATATTGTCACAGCAAAAGCTGGCAGCCACCGAAAAACTCGGCACTAGCGCATTGAGTGCGGTAATGGCCCCGGTGGTGTCGGGGGATAGGGTCGTGGTAATGACTTGGGTGGTTTGCGTGGTATCGGGAAAATTCTCGGCGGCAAAGACGAAGACTTTGTAGTTGAGTGTTTCATCGTTGCCGGCCGGGCCGATTATTTCCATCTTAATTTCGTTGCTGCCGATATCGGCGGGGGTAGTAGCCCATTCAACTGTACCCTCGTCGGAGACTTTGGAGCTCGAAACACCAGTAGGAAGAATGGACGGGTTGAAAAAATATTGCGAGCGATTGCCCGTCACGCCTATGGTGAAATTGTAGGTTTCCCCGGCGGTGTGGGGCACTTCGATGGTCGAAGTTTCTTTCACCATCCCAATAAAGCGGTTAGAAGAATCGCGTACCGCGAAAAAACCTGTGGTATCGGGAAAACTCTGGGCGGACAATATATCGAGGTTGTAGGATAGCGTATCCACCGGGCCCGAGGGCGGGGTGATCTCGATGCTGACCGGATGGCTAGTGGTATCGTTGAGGCCCGGGTTCCAGATAATGAGCCGAGGAACATTGCTGACGTTAGCGAGGGTGGCGCCAGTGGGTAGGGTCAGGGCTTTGAAGCCGTATTGGGAGGCGGTGCCGTCGACGGCTATCAGATATTGATAGCCGACGCCGACCTGAAATTTGAATAGCGTGTCGGGGTTGTTTGTGACGAAAGAGGGAATGCGCGTGTTGAGTTGGGCCAGGCTCAAAGTGTCGCCGCGAAAGCGCAAGGTGCGCACGTTGGGGATATTGGTCATAAACGAGGGGACCGAGACGCCTGCGGTGGAAAGGTTGAGCGTGTCGCGTGTGGCCTTGGTGATATTGACGCTGTCGCCCTTGTCCGATATGTATAGGGTTTCGGTTTCCCAGAACAGGTTGTGGTCAATAAGAGGCGTGGCGGTAGAGTCGGCATCGCGGATAGCGGCCTGGCGTGGATCGATGAACAGGTTGCTGCTGATATGGGTCCGCGCCCCGGAGGCCCAAATGTTGGGCGAGGGGTTGCGGTAAAAAGTGTTGTTGCGAATTTCGTCGCGGACGAGGGTGTCGACGGAGGAATTGCGTAGTTCGAGCACGGCGAGGGTATCGTTGCCGGTGCCCGAATCCCGCACCAGGTTGTTGTAGAATTTGAGCCGGCCATTTTCGGTGTAGATCACGTGACCGTTTTGCGAGGCCTTGTTTTGGAAGAAGCGGTTGTCGGTGACCCGTAGCGAACAGGTCTGGCAGAAGGCGACACCGCCCTTCTCGGCCGATCCATTGTAAAAATCGATGTCCTTGATGAGGAAGTCGCTGGTCGGAGCGGTGATCTTAAAGAAATTTGTCTTGTTTTCGCCGTCGAAAATCGTCAGCCCCGTGGTCTTTATATATATGCCGGCCTGTGTGATCTCTAGAGGAAATAGTTCCCCGCTGCTGAGCGAATAGGTGCCTCCCGCGATATTAATGACATGGGGTCGGCTTTCGGTTACTATATGGGCGATGCGCAGAGCGTGGGCGATGGTTTTGAACGGCGTGGCCGAATCTTGCGCGCTCTGAACGCTGTGCCGATTGTCTCCGGTCGTTGGGTCGACATAGAAACGCAGGGCATGGGTCGGCGTCACGGATAGCAGATGAATAGACCACAATAAAGCAAACAGGCGGAATAGCATAGACAGGATCCTTGGTTCCTCGAGTAAGTCTTCGGGGTGCGAGAGGGGGCGGGAGAGGAGGGGAAGGACACCCTAAATAATTAATAAAGTACAAATAATGTCAAGTAGTTATGTATTGTTGGAATCAAACCCTGAAGCACATTTCTCGATTCTTTCGCGGACTTGGGGGCGGATAAAGATCGCATCTAGGGATAGTCGAGAAAGGGCGCGGCAAAATAGATTCACCTTTTCGCCGACATCTAACTTGTCGCTGGCGATCAAATACGTCTTGCCGCCATAGCGGCAGAGTCCACCCCGGCCTTCTAAAGCATCGTAGCGGACTTCGATGTCGAGCTCTTCGGCTAGGGTTTCAAGTTCTTGCAGGAGAATCGAATTGTCCATGCCTACCAGAGTGAATTATGGCAATAATAGCAGATCGGATATCTGCAAACAAGGAAATTGTTGGGGGCGAAGTGGGCGATTGTTATAATATGGCTTCACTTGGAATACATAACCATTAAAAAGGAGTGATCTTTGACCAGCGCAAAACCTCAGATCTTGTTGACGAACGATGATGGTGCCGATTCGCCGATATTGGTGCCGCTATTGCGGGAATTATCGGGATCGGCTGAGGTCCGTGCTGTCGTGCCGGCGACGGAGTGCAGTTGGACTAGCAAGATAGTCAGCCGATTTGAGCCATTGGCCCATGTTGAGATCGAGCGCGAGGGATTTGCGATTCAGACATTGGCGGGTTATCCGGCCGATTGCGCGAATATCGGCATTCACAACTTGAGCCCCGAAAAGCCGACTCTGCTCGTATCGGGCATTAATATGGGTACGAATGCCGGTCGCTCGTTGGCATTGAGTTCCGGTACGATCGGCGCTGCGGTGGAGGGGTTTCTCTCCGGAGTGCCGTCGGCCGCTTTTTCACTGGAATTGCCGAAAGAGGGGTATGCCTTGTGGCGGCGGGAACGGCGGTTAGACCCAGCACTTGCAGGCTTGCTCGAAGATGCTGCCGTGATTACTGGGGAAATTGTCGTCGAATTGCTGCGGGGTGGGCTGCCAGAGGGAGCCGATATGGTCACGGTGAATATACCGGCGATCGCTTCGCGCGAGTCCCCGCGACGACTGACGGGTATGGCCCATACCGAGTATGGATCGATTTTTGCCCGGCATCCGTCAGAGCCGCAATTTGCGTATAATAGCTGCCAGGTGCACGTAGTCGGTGACCAGGTTGGTAGCGACCTAGAGGCCATGGGGCGCGGAGAGATCGCGATTACTCCGCTGCGTTATTCGCTTAGTACGCCCATAGGAGCAGCGGATCGCCAGCGCTTCGAGCGCGGGGTCTGAATCCGCTATTGGGAGAGGGTCTGTGCATACGCTTATATGGCGTCCATTGTTAAATGGCACTTGCGTTGCAGTGTTACTATTTACGGGAGTTGCACGAGCGGAGCAGGAAGCCAGCGCTGATTCGACATCCAGTCCGTCGCCGTCTCCGCTTATAGTGGTCAGAGCTCCGCGATCGGCGACGGCACAAACGGTTGATGCGGTGCGCTGGATGTCCAAGCGTCGCCAGTTCACCGTAGCGGGCATTCCCTACGGTGTTACGGGGCTGCCCTTTATTTTTTTTAGTCCTAATACGAATTGGAACTATGGCGTCCGCCTGCACTTGGCGGACTACAGGCGCCGTCCCTATCGCTATAAGCTGACCTTGCACGTGCACCGGTCTTCGGCGGGCAAGCTCAAAAATCGCTTTCGTCTGAAAGTACCGCGTATTTCGGGTACGGGTTTTGGGTTGCGTTTGGAGTTTATCCGGGGGCGGAATCTGCGCACGCGTTATTATGGCTTGGGAAATAATAGCGAATTCAACCGGGATTTCGTCAATGATGAAAGCCCCGATTTCAAGGATGCAAATTACTATTATTACGTGTTGGAGAGGAATCCGCGGTTTTTGCTGAGTCTGTTGCGCGAAATCTATGGGCCAGTATCAATGTCCGTCGGTTTTGGTATGGAGCGCATTGACGTGGATCAACGCGGGACCAAGGCTTTTTATTTGGAGAGGGGGACGCCCGACGGGGTGGTAGACGGTTTTTCGGGTTTCGCCAGCGCGACCTTGCAGTGGGATACGCGGGACGACGAAGTCGTCCCGCGCCGCGGTTTTTATCAGGAGTGGTCATATGAGTCGGCGCGGAACTCGCTCTTAGGTCTATTTTTTGAGCAGATCGATTTCAGCCGCATTACCTTGACCAACGTCTACTATATCCCGATAGGGAGTCGGTGGAATTTCTCCCATCGAACCGTGCTGGAAGTGCTCAACGGTTTGGTCCCGCTCTACGCCTATGGCGAAATCGGCGGTAGCCGTCGGGTCAAGGGGCTCGGCGGCAATGGTTCTTTGCGCGGTTTCGACACCCAACGGTTTACCGACGACGTACGCTTTTTCTCCAACGCCGAGCTGCGCTACCAGATCTACGAAATGCGGCTCTTCCGGCAGCATATCGAGTGGCAGGCGATGGCGTTTTTTGATGCGGGCCGGGTTTGGCCGGATCTGCAGCAGATCGGGTTGTCAGGCATGCACGGGAGCGGGGGCGGGGGGATGCGGATTATTTGGGATGCCGACTTCGTGATCCGCATGGGCATGGGAATAGGCGGTGAGCAGACGGACGCCTGGCTGAGCCTAGGGCAGAACTTCTAATGATTGTACTCGGATCTGTATAGAGGGTAGTCAACCCGCCGTTTCTCGCGGGGCCTCATCTGCTGGGGCGAAAAGTGCGATCAGGCGCGTTAATTCCGCCGCCATGCGATCGCGCGGGACGATGCGGTCGATAAAACCGTGTTCGAGCACGGTCTCGGCCAGCTGAAAGCCCGCGGGCAGGGGGGTGTCGCCGCCGAGGAACTGTTGGATAACGGTTTGGCCCGCGAAACCAATGCGTGCTCCAGGTTCGGCCAAGGCGATATCGCCGAGCATGGCAAAGCTGGCTGTGACGCCGCCATATGTGGGATCGGTGAGTATCGCGATATAGAGCAGGCCATTTTGTGAGAGTTGTTTGAGCTTGCCACTGACGCGAGCCATCTGCATTAGCGAGAAGGCACTTTCCTGCATGCGTGCTCCGCCGGATTGACAGACGATTATTAACGTTCGGCGTTCGGCGATAGCCCGGTCGATGAGGCGGCAGATTTTCTCGCCGGTCGCTCCGCCCAAGGTCCCCATGAGAAAGCGCGTGTCCATTACCGCTAGTGCCACAGGATGTCCGCCGATTCTGCCCACGCCCGTGTGGACCGATTCTTTGCTCTCGCTCTGGCGGCGTCCGTCTTTGATCTTGTCCCGGTACCCTTTGAATTTGAGCGGGTCGATCGGTGCAACTGCGGCATCGGTTTCGCTGAAGGTGCCATCGTCGATCAGGAGATTGACGTATTGCTGGTGTCCTATGGGATTGTGCCAGGTGCATTCGGGGCAGATCCAATGATTGCGCTCAAGGGCGATTTCGTAGTTGGAGTGGCTGCACTTTTTGCACTTGATCCAGATGCCTTGGGGGATCTCGCGTTTGACCCGGGATTTGAGCCCGGTCTTCATTTTTTCGAACCAGTTCAAGAAAAACTCCTTTTAGACCAGGCCGCGCCGTTTGAGCCCAGCGATGGTGATTCCGGCGGTGACTAGGATGCCGACCGAGGCCCAGACGGCGGGTTTGATGCGGCGGGAATGCCCTGGATTTGTTTGCGCGGTGGGCAACGTCTCAACCAAGGCGTCGGCGAAGGCCCGCGCATCGGGTAGCGTCTCGGGCGCAAGGGCTTGCGAGACTAACGCGTCGGTGTGCGCATAGTCGGCGAGTGTGTCTCGCCATTCGTGATCGAAGACCAGGTGTTCGCCCATGCTCGGGACTTTTTGCGGGTCTAATTCGCCGTCTAGGTAGGCGGAAAGCTGTTGTTGCAGGTCGCGTCTCTTCCAGGGTAATAGGGACATTCTTATTCTCCGTAGTTCAGATCAGGTCTTGAGCGGCGCAGGCGCGCGAGTAGTTTTTTGCGGGCACTGTATAATCGCGAACTAACCGTGCCGGGCGGGATGGCGAGAATTTGCGCGATTTCCTCGTACGACAGGTCCTCAAAGCTGTTGAGCACCACGACTTGGCGCAGGGGTTCAGGCAGTTCGTCGACCAACTGGCGCACGAACTGTAGGGTCTCGCGGGAGATGCAGTCGGCTTCGGGCGTTTGTGCTCCGGATGCTGGACCGTGGCCGTCGGGGTCCTTGTGCAAGTGCAAACCCAGCCGGTGCCATGCCGACCGCGACCGGTCGCGACGCCGATTTAAGCTGAGCCGCAAGACGATGCGCGCGATCCAGGTTTTGAAAGAGGCGTCACCGCGGAAGCTCTCTAAAGCGCGGTAGATTTTGACGAAGGCGTCCTGGACCACCTCTTCGGCGTCTTGCGGGTCGTCTAATATTTTGTAGGCCATGCTATAGGCCAAGGGGTGATATTGCACGACTAAATCGCGGAAAGCCTGGATGTCGCCCTTGAGCGCTTGCTGGATGCGCTCGGCTTCCCGGTCGTCGTAAAGGCTTAGTTGATTTGAATTTGCCATAGCGGTCTTATTAGATAGACACCGAAAGGAACACTTTCTTCGGCTTAAGTGTTATTATTTAGACAAAAAATAAAGAAGGAAATCGAGCATTGCGTTTATTCTTTATTGCGGGGTATTTCATCCAGCAAGCGATGGGCTTGGAGATTAAACCGCAAAATAAATGGCGATTGTCCTTAGCTATAAATTAATATAACGAATTTGGCGATTTAAATGCCCTTGGGGTCTTCGCTCTATTCTGTTCTTGGCAGGAATATTTTTAGGTCCCTTTGATGTAACTAAATTTTCTCATGGCGGTAACCACTGAGGTGTTGATATGCTTGGCCTTCAACGATCTAAAGGGCTGTTGCAAGTTGCATCGACACCCTAATAAGTAGATATTTGCATATTCTTGCGCGAATTCTTATTAAAAATCATATGACGCAGGTGGCTAACCCGATATTATGGATTGCTTCGATGAAATGTAAAACGATGCGCGTGCTGGGGCTAGCGGTTTGCATGTTTATGCTGCTCGCCGACGCTAGGGCGGAGGAAGCTTCCATAGCGGACTCGGTTCGCAAATATAAATTTCTGGCGAAGACCTCCCGGGAGAAAAAAGATTACGACGAGGCTATCGGTTATTATACCGCTCTTTTGCAGTACAGCCCGCACGATCTAAAAGCGGCTTTTTTTCTCGGCGATATGTACTATCGCAAAAGAAATTTTGCCGAGGCGCGGACGGCTTTAGCTCGGGCGGTTGCGATTGATTCGCTGCATCTCAATTCGAATCTGCGCCTCTACGCGGTTTATCAGGCCGTTGGCGCGGTCGATTCGGCCGCTTGGAGTTTGGAGCGTGTATTGCTCAAAAAACCGACTGCCGCCGCTTATCGGCGCAAGCTGGCCGATCTCTACCGCCGTGAAGGCCAAAGTGCCCGCGCGATCACTCACTATGAGCAGTTGGTGGCAGTTGCTGCAGATACCGGACTCACCGAACTTCTTACGATGCTCGCCAGTTTGCACGAGGAATTGGGGCAAACTGGGCAGGCGCTGGCATGGCGTCGTCGTTTAGTGGATCGCGGTAGAGGGGGTGGGGGACAAGTCGGTGAATTAGAGAGCATCGTCGAATTGCAGTTACAGACCGATGATGTGCAAGGTGCCTATACTTCATTGCTGGAATTGGCGAAGATAGATTCGCAGAGCGCATATTCTTATTATAGTCGCATCGCCACGATTGCGACTGAACGGAACGACGAATCGATGCGTTTTAAGGGGCTTCTTGGCATGGTCGAGGCCAATCCCAAGGATTTGGAAAGCGTTGCGGTGTTGGTGCAGTGGCACCTCAGCCGCGACGAGACGACTGCGGCGAAGGCTAGGCTAAAACAAGGCCTGGAGGAGGATCCTATAAATGGGAATCTGCTCTTGCTGAAGGGCGAGATGCTGGTGGGCGAAGGCGATGAGGCAGGGGCTATCGCCGCCTTCGAAAAAGCCAAAAGCGACCCGGTTTGGGAAAAGGTTGCGCAACAGCGCATCTGGCAACTTCGGCCTCCGGAGACCGAAGAAGAGAAACTAAAACGCGAGTTTTTCGGCGGTGGAGAATCTCAAGAGGATCAAAACTAGGACTAAAGAATTGTCCCGATTCTATATCGGGTCCTAACTAAATTGCGAGGAAAGAAAATGGTCGAGCTTTTCAATGACGGCGGATGGGCTATGTACCCCTTGCTCATTCTGCTCATTCTGGGCATCGGCGTGGCCATTGAGCGCCTGTACAACTTGTCGCGGGCGGCGATTGACGCTGAGGGTTTTTTTAAGAATTTAGAAGAGGCTATTGAGAGCGGTGGGCCGGATAAGGCCGCCGAACTCTGCTCTGCAACTCCTGGGCCGGTAGCTTCGGTTATTCACGCGGGGCTCTTGCGCCTCGATCGTGGCCTTGAGCATGTGGAAAAGGCGGTCGACAATTCTGGTGCAGTGGAGATGGCTTTCCTCGAACGGGGCATGGTCTGGCTCTCAACGGTGGCCAACTTGGCGCCGATGATCGGCTTTTTGGGTACGGTGAGCGGTATGATCAACGCCTTCCAAGCGATCAAGGAAGCCGGCGATGTCGAACCTTCGATGGTCGCGGGTGGTATTTCCGAGGCTCTGATCACCACGGCCGCTGGTCTGATTGTCGGTATTCTGATCCAGTTTTGTTATAATTTCTTTTCCAATCGCATCGACAAGATCATCGCCGACATGACCGAGCAGACTGCGGCCTTTATCGATCTGCTGGCCGAGCGCGAGCATCGGGGAGTCTAGGGGTGATCAAGAAGCGCGCGAGCCGGGTTTCGCCCGAGATACCCACGGCCTCGATGGCGGATATCGCCTTTTTGCTCATTGTATTCTTCTTGGTCACGACGACCATGAGCCAAGACAAAGGGCTCTCGTTGCATCTGCCGCCAGTGGGCGAGACCAAGGAAGTCAAGAGCAAGAATATCCTCAATGTCTGGATTAATGCGCGCGACCAAGTCGCTTTTTTTGAGAATGACCAGCTGACCCCCGTGCCCTTCGCCGAGTTCAAGACCCGGATTGAGGGCCGTTTGCGGGAAAACGACAAATTGATCATCTCGCTCAAGGCCGAGCGCGGGGCTACCTACCGCTCTTTCGTCAATGTGCTCGATGAATTGAAACTGGCCGGTTCCACTAAGATCTCCATCGCCAACCCGGAAGAATAAACCGTGAAATTCATCCGCAAAGCCAAAGTGGGCAGCGCGATACCCACGGCCTCGATGGCCGATATCTCTTTTCTGCTGCTCGTGTTCTTCATGGTCTCGACCGTTTTTGTCCGCTATCGCGGCGTGCCGGTAGAGTTGCCCGAAGCCGAAAAAATTGAAAAGCTCGAAAGTCGCCGCAATGTATTGCAGGTTTGGGTCAGCAGTGAGGGGATCGTCAGTATCGAAGACCGCAATATCGCTTTGGCGGAGGTCGGCAAAGTGGTGCATCGGCACATGACGGTCAATCCCCGGCTGATCATTTCGCTGCGCGGCGACAAAGACTCGGAGTTCGGGGTTATTTCCGATGTGATGGAAGAGTTGCGCAAAGTCGAGGCCTTGCGGGTTAATTTTTCGACCAAGCGGGAGTTGGACCAATGATCCGCGGCAAACAGCCCGAAGCCAATCTGCGGTTGACCTACCGGAA
>Ga0233434_1001900_pt1 | contig 19308 bp, 26 predicted proteins | sample SI_122_August201_4_FD_182738 | JGI IMG/M metagenome (GOLD analysis project Ga0233434, IMG submission 182738) | Seawater microbial communities from Saanich Inlet, British Columbia, Canada - SI_122_August2016_120_MG | ecosystem: Environmental > Aquatic > Marine > Inlet | place: Canada: British... | reverse complement strand
GTGGCTTTTTGGGACGAACAAGCAAGAAACCTGACTTGGTTTACTCCTTGGAGTAATACCTTGGATTGGCAGCCTCCTTTTGCCAAGTGGTTTGTTGGAGGCACAATTAATGCCTCATACAATGCACTGGATGTTCATCAAGGCATAAAATCTGAAAAACCTGCTATTTTATGGGAGGGTGAAAATGGGGATTCTAAAATTCTTACATATGGTGATATGTTCACTCAAGTCCAAAAATTCTCAAATATTCTAAAATCCCTCGGTGTCAAAAAAGGAGATCGGGTTACTCTTTATCTTCCAATGATTCCTGAATTGCCGATTGCAATGCTTGCATGTGCCAGAATTGGGGCAACACATACTGTAATATTTTCAGGTTTTAGTGCAACATCAATTAGAGACAGAGTAGATGATTCTAGATCTAAAGTGATCGTTACAGCTGATGGTGGTTATAGACGGGGAAAAATTGTAAAATTAAAACAAGTAGTAGATGAGGCAATCAAAGACTTTGATTTTGTAGAACATGTTGTGGTGGTGGAGAGAACAAAAAATGAAATTTCAATGTCTGCAAAAGATAAACTCTGGAATCAGTTGATGGTAGATGCGTCTGATTCATGCCCTGCAGAAAAATTAGATAGTACTCACCCTCTTTACATATTGTATACTTCGGGAACTACGGGAAAACCAAAAGGTGTATTGCATGGAACTGGTGGTTATCTAACTCATTTGTATTCCACTTTCAAGTGGGCTTTTGACATCAAAGATTCTGATATCTTTTTTTGTACTGCAGACATTGGTTGGGTTACCGGACACAGTTATGTTGTATATGCCCCATTATTGCATGGTGCAACGCAAGTAATGTATGAAGGTGCACCTGATTTTCCTGATGCATCCAGAATGTGGGCTATTTTACAAAAATACAAAGTTACAATTTTTTACACAACTCCTACTGCACTGAGAATGTTTATGAAGTTTGGAGATGATATCCCAAACTCATTTGATCTTTCTTCATTAAGATTACTTGGAACAGTTGGAGAGCCCATTAATCCTGAAGTTTGGAGGTGGTATTACAAAACAATTGGAAATGAAAAATGTCCAATTATTGATACTTGGTGGCAAACTGAAACTGGTGGAATGCTAATTTCTCCTTTACCTGGACTTGAGACTATTCCATTGAAACCTGGGTCTGGAACACGACCAATTCCAGGCGTAAATATTTCTGTAGTTGATGAAAATGGCATCGATGTAGGTCCTGATACCAAGGGATATCTTGTGATCAAAAACCCTTGGCCTGGAATGCTTTTGACATTGTGGGGTGATGATAAAAAATACCAAACTGTTTACTGGTCAAAATATGAAAATTGTTACTATCCTGGTGACTATGCTCTAAAAGATTCTGATGGGTATCTTTGGTTGTTAGGTCGTGCTGATGATGTTCTCAAAGTTGCAGGTCATCGAATCGGTACTGCTGAACTTGAGAGTTGTATTATATCTCATAATGATGTTGCTGAATCTGCAGTATGTGGGATTCCTGATGATGTAAAAGGCGAGGTAATTATTGCATTTGTTGTTCTCAAACAAGGTGTGACAACTGATTCAGATATTTTAGAAAAAGAACTTTATGATAAAATAAGAATAGACATTGGTGCAATTGCTACACCAAAACAGATCTATTTTGTTTCAAAACTTCCAAAAACACGTAGTGGAAAAATTATGAGGCGACTACTAAAATCAATTGGCAATAATGAAACAATTGGAGATGTCAGTACTTTAGAAGATGGTACTGCAGTAACTGAAGTTCAAACTGTATTTGATGAAATTCAAAAATCAATTAACAAAAAATCAAACTAGATTACTGCAATTTTTTTTAAATCTATTCCTAATAACATTTCAAACATGTCTTTTAGTCCATCATATTCTGATTTAGACCCTTCATCTAATTCGTTATACTCTTTTTCTTTTATTTCATTCAGTTTGTTATTTGATTCTTTAAAAAATTCTTCATATTCTTTTATTTTTTCATCTGTCATTTTTGTTAAATCAAAAATTACCGTATTACTTCCAAGTAGATTTTTGTTTTCATCATACAAACTAGTTGCTTGTAATAGTCCTGGAAAAGTGCCTCCATCTTGTTTCATAAATGCAATTTTTCTATCTGTTGTTTTTCCTGTCTCAAACCATGTCTTAAGAGAGTCATTCATGGCTTCCCATGCCTCTTTAGACACATGCTCAAAAATTGGCTTGCCTAAAACCTCTGATTTGGCATATCCCAGGTTTGCAGCATACGTGGAATTACAGTCTAGAATTATGCCAATTGAGTTAATTCTCCTCCACATTATTGGAGCATCTTTGAGAGTTTTCCTTGCTTCTGTTTGAGGCATTTTTTAAAATTAGATTAACTAGTTATTAAATTGAAATCCTGTTAAAACCACTGGTCTAGATTTTGACTCTTTCTTTCTAGTGCTTTTTTTAATCTATTTAGTGTAGATTGAATTCTGTCTTCTGAAAAACTTCTCTCTTTTACTAAATAACTCATAATTCCTTCATAGTCCACTTTATCAAAAATAATTTCATCAACATCAGCTACTTCTGGTTCTAAAAAGATCTTTCGTATTTGTTGAAAATCAATTTTTTCTAACTGCTCTTGAATTTGTGGGATGTCTTCTAATCTTGAATGTTGTTTTATCATTTTTAATGCAGTCTTTGGACCTATTCTTTCAAAACCGTTTGGATTAAAATCTGTACCAATCAAAATTCCAACATCTACAATTCCTTCTTGTGTTAATCCTAATGCATCTAGAGTTTTTTGTGTTTCAATTAATTCTGGAAGAACATCGATGTACGTATTTCTGTTTGGGATTTTTCTTCTCCCACTATTTGTAAAATTCCTCACTAGTCTTTTTGCTCCACATAAAACTGAATCAAAATCTTGACTTGCAGAAGCGTATGCTTGTCCTGTATTAGTTAGATGTGCTGCAGTTGCCTCTCCTTCTGAGGGTGCTTCTATGTATGGTATTCCAAAACATGTCAAAAGATGTTTTGACTCTTTTACCATCCCATCTCTCATGCTTGTTGTTTGCTGTGCATATTTTCTGGCATCTTCCATATTTCCTTCTGATACAGCTTTTTCATATTTGACTGTAGCATCTTTTTTAATTTGTTTTCTACGCTCAATTTCGGCTGTCTTTAATGATGGTGGTTTACCATCAAAAACATAAACTGGCTGTATCCCTAATGACAGGAAATTAACATTTCTATAAAGTAGACCACTAAGATGACTTGTTATTCGTCCTTCTGAATCTGATAATTGTAATCCGTCTGGGCCTCTGATACTTGCTAAGAATTGATAGATTGCATTGTATGCATCAATTGCAATTATTTTACTTGAAAATGCTTCTAGAGTTGTTTTTTCCCTTACAACCAAATCTTTTAGGTTCAGTCCCATGAAATTTGTTGTAGTTTTGCGCTATTTTGTGTTTATCATTTGTTTTTGATCGGTATTTTTTATAAAATCGATTTTATTACAAACATATGTCACCAGATCACTGCAGCAAAATTAGCTCTTCCAAATAATTTGGAAGATAAAATATTTGAAATAAAATACACATCAGAGGATATTTCAAGTATTGTATCTTACTTTCCTTTCTCTGAAAAGTAATAGATCGTATCACTTCTGAATATGGATTTTCATGGATTTAATTCCATTTTTACAGATACAGTTTCTGATGAAGAATTGCATAGAACTAAGGAACAAATCAAAAAAAGATTCAGTGACGAATTATTTGATATTGATAAAAAACTCTAGTTCTGATTTGCTTTATTATGGAGAGTATCTAAGATTAGATGCCAGGTTAGCCAAGTGGTAAGGCGGCCGTCTCGAAAACGGCTACGTGCAAGCGTGCAGGGGCTCGAATCCCTTACCTGGCGTTTTTACTTCCTTGAATTCATAACATCAAAAATTATTTGTTCAAAATGTTTAAAATTGATTCATCTACAATACTTTCTGTGACTAATGAAATTGAATCAAAGATTGAAGAATCTGTAATTTCTACTGCTGAACTAATTGCACATTTTAGAGAAAAATGTAAAATTTGTGCACATCATAGAATAATGCATGATGCATTAGGAAAGTGCGAAGGTGTAATGAACAAACCATGTACTTCTGGCTGTGACAAATTTGAAGCAGAATGAGCTTAAAATTTATAATTCTTTAATAAGATATTTTTTCTAAATACTATATGGATAAAGAGATCAAAGAAAAAATAACCTATCCTTTAGGTTACGAACCTGAAATTATTCCTGAGTCCTCTGATCCTGGTGTACGAAATCAATTAATTGATTTTATTTTAAAATCTGGACCTTCTGAAATTATAGATACTGATTTGTTTGCGGTAATGGCAAAAAGACGTTCTACTAGAAAATTTTCAAATAAACCTGTTGAAACTACCAAAATTGATAAAATAATTGCAGCAGCTGACACTGCGCCAACTGCTGGAAATTATCAAGGATTTGAAATATTTTATATCAAGAGTCCCGAAAAGAAAAAACTTCTAGTTGCTGCATGTAACAAACAACCTTATGTTGATGCACCTGTTGTGCTAATTTTCTGTAAAAACCCATCTCGTGTAAAACTTGATTTTCCTGATTACATTCTAAAAAAATTTGCTATTCAGGATGCAACATTGGCTGCTGGGTACTCTCAACTTGCAGCTCAAGCATTAGGATTGAGCTCAATTTGGATAGGTATGTTTGATGAACAAAAGGTAATGGATATTGTAGAAACTGATCTGGTTCCCTCATCCATACTATGTATTGGATACCCAGAACAGACAAAATTCCCAAAACCTCGAAGAAATCTCAAAGATTTGGTTCATGTTAAATGGTAGACTACTAAAATTCTCCAGATTTAAATAATCATTGATATTTTCTACATTGATGACTGATGCATATGTTATGTTAAATTGTGAATTAGGTGCAGAGGTAGAAATCATTGAGAAACTCAAAGAACTTGAATATGTATCTGATGTCTTTGAAACCATTGGAACGCATGATATGTTAGTAAAATTACAAGCAGAAAATTTTGAAAAAATAAGAGAGGTTGTTGCCTGGAATATTCAAAAATTACCCAAAGTACGTTCTACTGCAACTCTCATAAAAAAAGATAATTAAGATCAATCGCCAATCTAGTTCAAATGACTGATGAAAAAAATGAAATTGAAAAACTCATTGATACTATGATAACTAATGGTGATGATCTAGTTGATAATCTTAAAACCATCTTACCTGATTCTCTTGCAGAATCCATGATGATGTTTCATGAATCAAATGTTTCAAATCTTAAAAAAATCAAGGAATTTCTTAACAAATAGTTGGATTTTTAATTCATATGATTGCTACCATATCCTTTTTAATCATTATTTATGATTTCAAATATGACTCGTTCTAGGACCATCAGTATTACTGTAGAAAAAAAGACAGGTGATGCATTTGATGCAATATTGAAAATGCCTCCAAAGATGATGCCTGATGCAAAAATAAATGATGATGGTTGGTGGTCATTTACTGGCCCTCATGGCAAATCTAAACTAAAATTTAATGAACACAAACCTGATGGAATATTGGACCATCAATATATTGATGAAGAATCTACTTGGGATGTTCCAATGAGGGTGGTCCCTAGCGGTGACTTCTCTGAAATCGTAATGACTTTAAACAAACCTGATGAATTAACTGATGAACAATTTGATCAAAGAATGTCTGAGCTAAGTGAGATGGTACTTAACATGAAAAAAATCATTGAATCTACCTAAGGTGCACTAAACTAATAACCTCTTATGAGTAAAACTACAAATCATTCTTTAAGCTTAAATGCAAATTTGGTAATGTTTTATTGAGAAAAAATGCCATATGAAGAAGTATGTTTCCAAAGACTAGAAGATGAAATTTCTGAAGAATATGAGAAATTAAAATCTAAGAAATCCCTATAGTTCTGTTTTAATCCTTATCTGAATTATCGTTTTTTTTACCTGGACCTACCATATCTTCTGGGTTTACCTTGTTATCCCAGTCTCCTTTCATTCCTTTGATTAGTGCAATTATCCCTGCCCCGATAAATGACATGACTATTGCAAAAAACAACGTTTGATCAAATATTTTAAATGAACAGTTAGTCTCTACAGGTGGCTTGTCTTCAAAATATTTGTAACATGTTCCAAATTCATTTGATTCTAGTGTTGATGCTTGATAATCATACCCAAACGTACCTAAAATGATAAACCCTACAAAGACTAGAATTATTCCGATAATGATGAAACGCATGTCACTCATGTTTTTTTTGATAAATAATCCTATTTACGCTTTGATTTGATTTTTTTAAATTATTTTTCAAGTGATGCTTTTAGATTTTCAAGTGATGCCTCATAAAACATTCCCATGAATGCAAGAAATTCTATAAATTCTTTTTCAGACATTTTCTTACTATTGAGATAAGATTGCCACGTAAGTTCTACAAGTTTTTTTGATTTTGCCTTGATCGAAATTGTTGCAACATACGCCCTTAATGGTAATCCCTCAGTTGCAATATATGTAAAATATTCTTTATTTTTCCATGCTACAACATGCTCTTCAATTTTATTCCCATCTGCAAATGTGATTAATCTAACTGCCCCTACATCCCTCTTCTTTTTAGATAGATAGACTGTTTTTTTCACATTAACTACCCATGTTGGCAATCCTGCAATATTGCTAATTTTCCTCCAAACTGTATCTCGTGATGCTTTAATTCTAATTGTTTTTTTCACTGAACCTGTATGGAATGATCTTTTTGCATTTTTTCTCATACTATGACCTGTATCTCCCATGAATTTTAAATTTTAGATGTACAACCATTTTTAATCCCCTGAGGACAACATTATCAAATGGTATTTGGATGGGGTAAAAAGAAAGAAGAAGAAAAACCTGTAGAAGAAATTTCTCAAAACAAGGAGATCAAACTCTCCGATGTACAAAATATTGTGACTGAATTATACCAATTAAGAACATCTCAAACAGTTTCTGAGATAAAACAACTGAGAAACAATACTGAACCCCTAATTGACGATTTAATGAAAATTGGAAATGTCCTTGAAAAAGACAATCTAAAAGTTGATGATATCGACAAACATCTTGCTATTATTGTTGTAAGGGGAAAAAAACAGGTTATTGATCTAATTAAAAAAGGAGTTACTAATTTACCTGAAATTTTCACTATTGATGATGCAGAAAAACTAAATTCTTCTTTAAATCTAATTCTTAAAAAAGTAGGTGATGTTTTGGGAAGACAAACCAGAGTTATTCATATTTTTGCAAAAAAATATGCAAATCAACTTAAAGAAAATCTAGAAGTTATGAATCAAAACCATACAGAAATACGTAAAATCATGAAAAACTTTGATTCTACAAAGTCTGCTTCTCTGGATATTACTGATTCTTTAAATCAAATTAAAAACCTTCAAAATTCTAGAATAGAAAAAACACAAAAAATCATTGAAACAAAAAATAACATAAAGGCATTACAAGAAAAAATAATTTCTATATCTGATTCTATTACAGAAATAAAATCATCTGATAATTACAAAAAATACCTTAATTTAAAAAATGAATTAGAAGCATTCACTTCTCAAAAATCTAAGATAAAAAATGACATTAATACACAATTTACAAAAATTTCTCGACCTTTAAGTCGATATGAGTATGCGTCTTCTTTAGATAAAGATCAAAAAAATATTTTGACGGCTCTTGTAAATAATCCTTTTGATGTACTTCTTCCTCAAAACAAAGATTCTATAATTATAATTTTAGAAAATGTCCGAAAAGGAATTTCTTCTGGCTCTATTTCTGTAAAGGATGTTGATAAGACATCCTCACAAATAACTGAAACTGAAGAATCTCTTGATAAATTTGTAAAACGGGTTTCTGAATATTCTGAGAAATATCAAACTATTCAAAACGATGTATGTTCTCTTAAACCTGAGAATTTGGATTCCTTAGAACATGAATCTGTCAAAAATACTTCTTTTAAGGAAGATTCTGAACTAAAATCCGAAACTTTTCAAGGCGAAATTGATGAGGCTGATTCAAAAATACCTCAACTTGTGTCTGAAATTGAAGAAAAACTAAGAGAATTCTCAAATACGAAATACACCATATTGACATCTTAAAATTAAATTAGTTCTAAACTAAAGTGGTTCTGTGCTTTTCAAAAAAAAGAAATTTGAGCGTAAGGTATTACTCCAAAAAGATGTACTTGACAGTATCTTGTCTTTTTGTCAAATGAAACATCCAAACGAAGGAATTTTGATTTTAAAGGGTAAATCAAAAAATGGAGAAATAAAAATAGATGGATTGGTTATTCCTCCTTTTAGTGAAACTGGACCTACCTTTGCAGGATTCCCTCATTCGTTCTTGCCTTTTGACATGAGCTATATTGGGATAGTTCATTCTCATCCTAGTGGTTCTGCTGAACCATCAGTTACGGATCTTCATAATTTCTTTGGTTTGATTTCATTAATTGTAAAATCCCCCTATGATGATGATTCTATTTTTGCATGGGATAGTAGTGGGAATACTGTTCCGCTTTCAATAATGTGAAATTTTTAAAATTATTATTGAAAAAACCTGACAAAACTTTATAACCTTTTTACAGGTACTTTCAATGAATTGTTTAACTACAAAACCTATTTGTTATTTCTAGGTGCATCCCTTGCTATCAGCATTGGGTTGCAAATGATTTTACCATTTCCATATGGTTTAGGTGCTGCACTTGCAATCTTTATCGTCTTTCCACTATTCTTGAGAAAACGGTACATGAATCGCATGCGTGGTTATGGTGGTGACTCTGGAACTGGTGGCGGAGGTGGATTCTTTGGAACTGGTTCTCAAGAAGGTTCAGGAGGAGTTAGTTATGTTTGCCTTGTTTGTAATAACAAACACAAAGGTGGCACTTGTTCACGTTGTGGCTCAAAAATGAATCGGGCTGATTTTTAATCGAGAAAGAAAGATGGCATTAGAAGAATTAAGAAAGAAAGTTCTATACCAAAACTCTATTGAAATATGGATTGGAACAAGTGAAGAAAAAAACATAGACTGGTTTGATACTGAAAACTACAAAAAATTTATTGCTTTTCTTCTAAAAAATAATCTAAACATGAAACAAATGCCAATTTGCTTTGATGAATCAGATACCGCATCTTATGGTGGTCACAGCAAAAAAGTATTTGCTAATAAGTTGGCAGCGTTCGGTGATGAAAATTCATCATGCTATTCGATAAAATTGAATGATAATAATATTGAATTAATTCGAAAATTTGACCTCTAGTTTTATTATCGTTTTAACTTTGGATTAACGATAGCATCAAGTGCATTTCCAATAAAAACAAAAGCAAGACCTGTAATGGCAATCATAATTCCTGGTGGCATTATCCACCACCATAATCCTCGAGACGCTGCACCAAATATATTTGCATCATGCAAAATTTGTCCCCATGTTGGAAATGATGGATCTCCTAATCCTAGAAAACTAAGACCTGCCTCTGTTGTGATCGCAGCAGGCACTGATATTGCTATACTTGCAAATGCATATGGAAGTAATTGTGGCAAAATGTGTTTGAGAACTATCTTGGAATCTTTTTGACCCATCATGTTTGCAGCATCCACATATCCTTTGGTTTTGATTTGAAGTGACATGCTTCTGGCAACTTTTGCAATACCTACCCACCCAAAAATCATCAAAAACCCCACCATCACAAATATGCTGTTACTGATTGTGACTGAAAGTATGATGAGAAATGGTAATGCAGGTAATGCATAGATGACATCATTGAATCGCATCATTACTTCATCTGTTTTTTTACCTTTGAAGCCTGCATAAATCCCATAGAGTAATCCTGCGACTACTGATGCGATAGATACTACCAGGCCAATAAATAACGCAAGTGGTGTGCCCCACAGTAACCCAATTGCTAAATCCCTTCTTAATTCATCAGTCCCCATAACCCCAAAAGCTTTACCGCCTATAATCAAAGTTGATTCATAAATTTGAGGTTCAGAATTTATCGAATACGTGTTTACAGAAAAAATATAGTTTCCTTTTAGAGGTTCATTTGTTTGTGATTCTGAAAATACGATATCTTCTACTGACAATCTGTCTAAATTAAATAAAAATTTTTCTGATTGCAATGATAAATTCTTTTTTATTAATTCATCTGTAGAAAAAATTCTTTCACTATGAATTGTTTTTGAATTTGAGTGGGGCAAAGACATGGATATTAATTCTAATTCCATTCCATCTGGTCTGATCACCGACATTTGTAATAACGGTGAACCAGAATATTCTGATGAAAATTCGTAAATGAAATCATTTGGAAAGTCATTGTAATCAAAACTTACGCCAAATTGGTGTGATGTGAGTGACACTTCTCCGTTTGAATCTGTTTGGATGTTTGGTGATTCAAAAATTTTATGTTCAGGTATTTTTTCTGTCATAAAGAAATTCACCCAAATAGGAATTGCAACTTTTGGATACGAAATCCAACTTCCCGGATTGTTCCATTCTTGAAACGTTTCAACTGGTATTGTAATCATTGTGATAATTGAGATTGCAATAAGACTTGAAAGAATTATAATGCCTGTGATTCCTACTTTACTTTTAAGAAATTCCTGTTTAATCTCTTGAGGACTAATACTACTCATTGACCTGTCCTCACTCTAGGATCAAAATAACCATAAAGTAAATCTGAGATGAATATGCTGATAAGGAAAAATACTGTGAGAATATATGTCGCACCAATGATTACAGGCAAGTCCATCACTGTGATTGCCTCAAAATACAATCTTCCCATACCTGGCCAATCAAATACGGCTTCTGTGATAATTGCACCACCTAGCGAACCTGATAAACTGAGTGCTAGGATTGTTACAATTGGAGGTGCTGCATTTTTTAATGCATGTGTATAGATGATCTTTTTCTGTTTTATTCCGATTGTTCTTTTAGCCATGATGAAATCTTCTTGCATTATTCCCACCATGAAATTTCTTACTAGATATGCCCATGATCCAAAACCAATTATTACAATTGTAATTAATGGCAATGCCATGTGGTATAACAAAGATCCAATGTATGCTGGGTCCGATGATGGGATATCTGGTGTTGCTCTTGCAGGAAATATCTGCCATGTGAAAGAAAATAGGAAAATCATTAGCATCCCTATCCACCATACTGGAAAACTAGAACTGATAATTGCAAAACTAGATGTAATTCTATCTATGATTGAACCAATCTTACTTGCAGATAAAGCTCCTAAAAATATCCCAATAATTGAAATAATTATTGTAGCTGTTGTAAAAAGAAGAATTGTTCTTGGAAGTTTTTCAAAAATAATATCTTTCACATCTGAAGATCCTGCATCACTAGTGAGAAACGTTGCATGTCCAAAATCCAAAAGCAATATTTTGTACATTGTAAATCCTATCCTTTGAGGGGAATACCACGGCTCATCTAATCCTAAAATTTTATTCCTTTGTTCAATTCGATTTTGAATAAATGACTCAAACTCTTCTACTGATGAAAAACTCTCCGCAATTGCTGGGTTTTCTGTAATCTCTGCCCTTACTTGAAATACGATTCCTTGTTTTAATATGGTATCCATGTTGGAGCCCACTAGAGAAATTGTAATCAATAGTGTTATCATCAACACTCCAAACATCGTTACCATTCTTGTGGCAACATATCTCTTCATTCCCAATACCCACTTGAGAAAAAATCACTTTATAACAATAGGTGTTTCATGATTGTCAATACAAAAAAGACGAGAGTGAAACGAACTCTAGGTACCATTCTGGGCAGAAAAGCATGTCTCTCGCCAGTAACAATACGACAATATGTGATTTAAGCTTTTATGAATATATGAATTATTTTTGAATTATATTTGATCTTGATATTTGTAATGTCGCCCTTGTACAAGAAATCAAAGAATAAAAAACAATGAAATCTCTGTTATGTTATGAGTGCAAATACCATTCGAAAAGCAAAGAAACTTGTTGAAAGTGGAGGTGTGTCAAAAATTGAGGATGATTTATTCCAAATAAAATCCTCATCTGATCCTGAAAAATCCTATTTTGTAACCTCTGACACATGTGAATGCCCTGGTTTCAAAAATTTTTATAAATTTCATCATGGTAAGGGACTAAAAGCTAATTGCTCCCATTTAGAAGCAATTAGAATTTTTAAAAAGGATGATGAATCCTAAATCATTTTAGATTCTTTACATCTACTTTTCCAACAAATGCTTTGTTTTTTATTATAACTATTGGACGTAAAATTAATCCTGGGTGTTTTACCATTAGTTTGATTATTTGAGAATCTGTTTTTTGATTATTTTCTAAATCTAATTCTTTGTACATTTTGTCTCTTTTTCTAAGAAGTTCATGTGGTTTTTTCCCTGTTAGTTTGATGATCTTTTTCAATTCTGACTCTGAAAATGGTTCTTTGAAAAAGTCTCTTTTTTCAACATCCATCTTCATTCTTTCAATCTCAGTGATTGCTTTTTTACATGTAATGCATGTAGATTTATGAAATACTTTCAAATCATTTTTTTTGTTATGTTTGGTTTAAAAATTGTTTAGAAAATATGTACATGGCTACGCACAACAAATAGATTTTTTGAAATCTTCAGCGTTCCTTTCAAAACCACATTCTTTGCATACTTGCCAACTTCTTTTACTTAGGATAGAAAATGCTGATTCATAATTAACCGAATACATTTTGCCACCACAAGATGGACATGACAATGGGATGTCTATTTTCATTAATTATTTTTATGTTGTTTTGAATATAAGGCGCACGTAGAATTTATTCATCATTTTCTGTTTCTTCTGGTTCATCGTCTATTTCTTCCTCATCTGAAATTTCTACCTCTTCTAAAATTCCTTGATTGAATTGTTCAAGTGTTTCTTTTGGAATTGAAAGCATATCCAAGTATGCTTGTCTTGCTTCTTCAACTGTTCCACCACTTGCAATTATGCTCTCTTTGACTCTTTGTGCTTCCTCAAATACATTCTTTGTAAATTCAAGTTGGTCCATAACTATGTCTTTAATTTCTGGATTAAGGCCTCCGATGTAACTTTCATATGAATATCCTCCATAGGTTCCATAACCTGGGCCGTATTCTTTAACGGCCTGATTTCTTAACTCTTCGGCGATTTTTCTTTGTTGTTCTAAGTAAATTTGCTCTTCAACTGGCTGTCTCGCTTCTTTTTGCTCTAAAATTAATTCATCTAATAAGCCATGATAATATTTGAACAGAGTTTGACCTATAGGATTCTTCTCAAAACTACTTTCTTTTGAACCTAGATATTTCCTTGCTTCATCTGTAGATAGTTTCTCTTGTAATGCTGAAACTGGTGATGTATCTCCTTTTACCTGAAACTGTGCACTCGTTAATCCTGTCATACCGTACCATGTTGCAATTACATTAACAGTGTAAGTTCCTGGTATTCTTTGATAATCTTCAAACTCCCCTCTAAACATCCCCTCTGGATTAGTTAACGCTTTTGTAGTTTCTGCACCTGCTCTGATTAGCACTTCTGCTCCATTGATTGGTTTGTATGCGTGGTCTACTATTGTACCTGTGACTATTATTGTATCTCCTGCAAGAATTGTTTCTTTTTCAACATTCAAATCAATAATTAATTCCCATAATTCTGCCTCAGATGTTTGAACAAATGAAAATAACATTAAAAATGAAAATAAGCCTATTGCGATTACCTTGCTTTTGAACACAAGATATCTTTTGATTTGGGTTGTTATGACAAAGTATGAAGAAAAATTCACTATTTTTTAATTTAATTTGATTAATTTTGATACTTTACCAAATTACAAATCCAACTAATACTTAAACCTCTAATCCATTTAATCCTGAATCATGGATTTAGAAAAATTCCGTAACGATGTTTATGAGATGACAGAAAAACTCTCAAAAAATCTTAAAGAAAATGATGTTCCTAAACTACACTACGTTCGCCAACAATTAATTGATCTATATAAAAAAAATCTAGTAAAAATCAACCATTCAATTTTAGAGTTGATTTGTGCAAATAATCTGATTTCACATGGATATGCTGTAGAGGTCGAAAAAGATGTCTCGGATATTTTGGTTTGTGACATATATGGAAAAAAAGGAGGTGGTGACACTATTGTTGAAATTGAAACTGGGTTTACCCCCCCTGAACATGCAATGGACACTATTGATTACTATGCTGCAAGAATAATGAGCAAGATTGCCCGATACAGCAAACACTGTTCAAAGTTTTCTTTAGCTACTCCAGCGGTTGGACTTTTACCACTTTCTAAAATTTTCTTGTTGCCTCCAAATGCAAGAAAGAAAGAAGATGTACAAAAAATCCAAGATTTATGTGATCGATATTACAAAAATCCTCCTGTCAGTTTTGATGATATTCTAAATGCTCACCTTCATTCTATTTTTTTGATAAATATTGACAAGGGATTTGTAAAAGAATTAGATCCCCAAGGATATGTGGATTTGACTGAAAACCTTCTTGGACGAAGTGAAATTGAGTATTAATTCAGCATTAACTAAGAAAAAATTCAAATTCACCTATTGTTTATGGTTCGTAAGATGATTTGTGCTGCATGTGAAACTAGGAAACATTTTGAGTGTATTGACTGTATGAATGATCATAAAACCCACCTTTGCTCTTGTGATTGTCATGACGAAAACACTGAATCTCACCCAATTGGAAATTCACACTAATCTTAATTCCTGAATCCTTTTTCAGTCTCTTGGAAATTTGCCTCTAATTGACTAGTATCACCAAATTTCATATATGTTAATTTTTCAAGTGTTTTGATAATACTAATTGCTGCTCTGTATTGAGGAATTTCAGGCTCATTTAGTTCTCCATACATTCCGATTCCTTGGATTCCATTCTTTTTTGCAAAACCTAGAATCAATCCATTGAATCCTGTGATTATTGATTTCTGAGGAGTGGTGTCTACACTTAACATTTCCATTTGTTTTGTTAATTCAATAGATGTTGTGGTGATGTATGTTTTTGGTTCGTTATTAAAAATTCTATTAGTATGAAATCCTCCTAATGTATAGATAAATTTTGCAGAATATTTTTTTGCAACATCAATTACATCTTGACACAACTCGTTTAATTCACTAGTACTTTGAGGTTGACCTTTTCCCCCACCAAAAACTATCAAGTCATCTGTGTATCTATACTCCCAACTTTCATCTGGAAGATCAATGTATCCTCCTTTGTCTATGACATATGTTGGATATGTTGTCTTTGAAGTCCTAAACGCCTTTGTTCTTAAAGAATCATTGATGAAATTTATCACAATATTTCCTACATTCCCCATATCTTGCATTGCTGCAATGATAATTGGTTTTTTTAGATTGGGTTCTTCATTTTGATTAAATTCCATAGTCTTTCTAAAATCTAATGAATTTTAAATATATGTTATTTTTCTAAATCGTTTTTACTTGTGGAATTCTTTGTAACCCTTTTCTGTTGGATGTAATTCTATTTTACTTCCTGTGACGCCATTTTTTTTAATCACTTTCATCAATCCCTCATCTTCAAATTTTTTTAAAATATTTTCTAATTTTTGATTGCCAATGTTGATATTTTTTTGAATTTGATTAAAATCTCTAATGCCTCTGTTGATTTCACCTAAAACCTTCATTTTTTCATCTAGTGGTTTTTCAACTGATTCGGGCCTTTCAAACGTATTTGTTCTCTCAACTGATTCGGGCCTTTCAAACGTATTTGTTCTCTCAATTGAATTCTCTCTTTGAAAATTTGAATTATATTGATTTTCAGTAACTGTTTTGTTCTTATTTTGCCATTTCCTTACTAATCTAGGAATAATTCGTGCTAGTGGAATCATGAAAAATACCAAATAAATCCACATGAAACCATCTTCTGCCATACGCATAGCCCCATTTTGTGTTATTTCATCATTTGGTATCTGACTATTCCTTTAAAGATCCGGTTGAGCCTAGATTTTTGTCGTATTTTTTCCATATCATTACTATCATGTTATATTTTAACTCTTGTAGATTTTTGATTTATTTTTAATAGATCGATAGAAACGTGAAGATTCATAAGGCAAAAAAACTTTTCATCGACAAATTATGGAAACATCCATGGAAAACATCGGTACACTCGAATACGTTCTTGATAAATATTCAAAAATCTGGAGCTGGAAAATTACTGGTGATCGTGCAGTAAATATGATCTCGCGATTAGTACCTGAAGCTTGGTATGGGGAAAATGCAAATGAAGTAATTATTCCTGATAGTATTGAAAGTGTTAAACAAATTAAATTAATTCTAGACCGATATCCTCTTGAAATTTTATCAAAATCTGTATGGCAAAGAAAAATCGTAAAGACATATGCCCCAAAACCTACATTGCCCCCAATAAAACACAAATTAAAACGAGCAAAATCCGGTGAACAATTTAGGGGAAAACTTTTGAATTTCCAAAAAGAAGGATTGGATTTCTTAATGAAATCTTCTGGTAATGCATTACTAGCTGATGAGATGGGGCTTGGAAAAACAGTGCAGACATTATCTTACGTTGCTACTGAAAAACAAACATTTCCTTTACTTGTGATTGCTCCTTTGGTTACATTAAAAAATTGGGAGAGGGAGATTGAAAAATTTCTAAAGAAAAAAAGTAGAAATGGACGAATTAATGATTCTGAATCTCCTACTGTTACGTCTATTAGAACTGGAAAATTAAAAGAACTTCCAAAGACTGACATTTATGTAATAAATTATGAATTGCTTTTCAAAAGATACGATGATTTATCAAAACTTGGAATCAGAACTATCGTATGTGATGAGGTACATAATCTAAGATCTAAGACTACTCAAAAATACAAATCAGTCAAAAAATTAGCTGCATTGCCTTCTATATTGTATAGAATAGGTCTTTCTGGAACTCCTATTTACAATCGCGGTTCTGAGATTTGGCCGATAATTGACATTTTAAAGCCTGGATTACTGGGAAGTTTCAAGGAATTTTGTGAATACTTTTGTTATGTCAATGATAAAGGCAAAGCAATCGTTTTAGAAAATAAACGGGCTTCACTTAGAAATGAATTACAAAAACATGTGATGCTTCGACGAAAAAAATCTGATGTCTTAAAAGAACTCAAGGATAAAGTTCGTTACAAAGAAGTTATTGCATCTGACACTGATTACTATCTTGAAGAATTAGACAAAATTTGGAAAAAGCTTGAAGAAGAACAAAAAGTTGCAGAAACCGAATTCTCAAAATCTGCATCATATCATAGAGCAATTCAGAGTGAAAGACAGATTGCAGGTGTTGCAAAATTACCACATGTAATTAATTTCGTTAAAAATATTATGGAAATTGAAGAAAGTGTTGTGGTATTTTGTCATCATAAAGTGATTCATAAATTACTTCATGAGAGTCTCCAAGAATTTTCCCCCGTCTCTATCATTGGTGGCCAATCTGATTCTTTCAGACAAGGTCAGATTGACAAATTCCAAAAAGGTGAATCAAAATTAATGATTGCAGGAATTCGTGCAGGTAATGTGGGAATTAATCTTACTAGGGCAAAATATGTTATCTTTGCTGAGCTTGATTGGAGTCCTGCAATTCACAGACAAGCTGAAGATCGTTTGCACAGAATTGGTCAAAAAAATACTGTATTTGCATATTATTTGATTGGAAATGGAACTCTAGATGATCATGTTGCAAATATTTTAGTAGACAAAAGTTATGAGATTGATGCAATTATGGATGAGACTGTTGACAATTATGAAAACAAAGACAAGGCAGAATTGATTTTAGCTCAAATCCAAGACAAAATTCGTTCAAAATAACTAAATTTCTAATTTATCTTTTATTTTTGATAATTTTTCAAGAATACTATTCTTTTCTAATTGTCCCATTTGAGAATCTTTGATTTCTTTTACAATTTCATCAATTACACTTGTAATTTCTATCTCTGTTTTTGATTCTCCATTCCCTGAATTCTCAAATCCATCGTTTTCTGTTTTATCGATTTTCTCTATTCCTTCAGGTAATATCTCATAAACTTTGATGATTTTTTCTTTTTGTCTTTGAGGCGACATTAGAACAAATTGATTTTCCCTTAATTTTTCTAAATCTTTTAGAATTTCATTCTTTGATATTCTGAGAATTCTGCTAATTTGTTCAATGTTGCAGGATTTTATTTGTAAAAGCCGTAATATTTTTGCCCATGTTGGAATGCTGTTATTCCAAAGAATCTCTTTTGCAATGTCTGTAATAGAAAACGACCCATTATTATTTAGCAATAATAATTTTCTGTCTTTTAGTGATGCAAGTGAATCAAGAATTTTTCCAACTCCTAATCTCTTTAACTCTGAATTCTCTAAATTACTTTCATTAAATGTGCCGTTTTCTTTAATTGCCAATTCTAAAATTTCTAAATCTATAGTGCCTAGTTTTCTCATATTGTTTAGTTTTCTCTTAAGATTTATCTTCTTTTCGACTTTTTACCCTTGAAGAATATATGTGGATTCTCTAATCTTGATTCATGGTTCAGTATGAACTTCCTAGATTGCCTTATGAATATGATGAACTAGAACCTTTCATCGATACTGAAACAATGAAGATTCATCATCAAAAACATCATCAAGCATATGTTGATGGTCTCAACAAATCTCTTGAACAAATTGGAGGTTCATCCCATCCAAAGTACATCTCATCCATTCTTTCTGAACTAACATCTATTCCTGAATCTGGACGAAGTGCTATCAACTTTTTTGGTGGTGGATTTGAAAACCATAGATTATTTTGGGAAACTATGACTCCAAATGGTGATGTAAAACCTAGTGGACAACTCGAGGATTCTATTGATGTTTATTTTGATAATTTTGAGAATTTCAAAAAAGTTTTTTCTGAAAAAGCAATTACTATTCAAGGAAGTGGTTGGTGTTGGTTAGTTTTTAATTCAACATATCACAAAATCGAAATTATTACTACTGAAAACCAAACTAGTCCTTGGACTCTAGGAAAATTTCCATTATTGGGGTTGGATGTTTGGGAGCATGCATATTATTTGAAATATCAAAACAGAAGACCTGATTATGTTGAAGCTTGGTGGAATGTTGTAAATTGGGATTATGTTGGAAATAGATTTTCAGAACTTTCTAACTAAAATGTAAAATTTGGACAAATTCTTTTAAACAAAAATAGGGTTTTCATTATAAGAACAAGAGT
>Ga0233434_1001899_pt1 | contig 19314 bp, 14 predicted proteins | sample SI_122_August201_4_FD_182738 | JGI IMG/M metagenome (GOLD analysis project Ga0233434, IMG submission 182738) | Seawater microbial communities from Saanich Inlet, British Columbia, Canada - SI_122_August2016_120_MG | ecosystem: Environmental > Aquatic > Marine > Inlet | place: Canada: British... | reverse complement strand
GATAGAGACGCGTCGGTTCTTCTATACCATTGATGCCCGGACCTGGGCTCTCAAAAATCTGGTTGCCTTCAAGAAAGAAGGGTCGCCGCTCACGTAGAAATGTCTCAAAAACACCCAGATTGAGGACAGCAGGGTCTGCCTCGACCTGACCGAAGTCAGGATTGATCGTGCCATTGAGACTGATATTGGATGTCAGCCCATAGCGCACATCGATCCCGGCTGTGCCCAAGAGATCAGTCTCATCCTTGCCACCGTCCTCAGCTCGAGACAGGGTCGCGCGCCCAAGACTGAAGGGGAAAATCTCGAGACTTTGCTTCGGCTCAATCCCTTCGATCCCCTCCAGATGACCGAAGCGGGACGTCCAGCCACTGGTGCCGCGGGGCAAAAAATTCCAGTGCACCCACTCCTGTCGACGAGAGATATGGCGGAAAGCATTGAGTCCCCAGGTGTACACAGGTTTTTCGCCGAAACGCAACACGTGATAGGGGATGCGCATCTCCACACTCCAACCATCAGGCCGCATGGCGGTCTTTGCCTCCCATACGCCATCCCATGTACGATCATCGTCATCGTCGTTGAAAATGATGCCATCACGAATCCATCCCGATGGCCCCACGACAAAGAATCGGCCTGTCTGGTGGTCGTGATGAGGATCGAGATTGATCTCAAAAACGTCTCGCTCACGCCACTCATCACGCCGCGAGAGCACGGCGGTGATGCTGTCGGGCTCTGTATCGTAGCAGACTGCACCGATGTAGATCGCGTCATCGTCGTAGAGGATCTGAAATGTCGTCTTTTGCGTTGCCGGCTCGCCCTGGTCAGGATCACCTTGGGTGAAACCAGTCTGCAGCGGAGCTGCGGCCCATTCCGCTACCTCGACACGCCCGTCGAGAATGGGGGGCTGATTTGCACGTATCGCATGCGCAGTACGCTGCGGGTGTGAGAGCCAGTGCTGCATGCGCTCATCCGCTGAATCGATGACGGTTTCTTCGGTTTCGTCGGCCCCAATGGTGCTGGCCATCATTGCCGCTAGACACAAGGCAACGAGGTAGGTCTGTTTCACAGGTTCATCCGGGTGTTATTTGATGATTGAGTCCAGGGTTCAACATGTCAGCAATGGGCGGACAGTGTCAAGAAATCGCCCCCACTGGCTGGTTAGTTCCCGCAATGCCACGAATGGTTTACAAGAGCCTCAAAAAAAGGTGCTCCAATGAATCTGCTGGAACGAGACGATCTACCCACACTCCTGACCGGATGCATTCAGACGGAGCCCACTTCGTCTGGTCTGATCCTGCGGCGCCTGACAAGCAAGCAACTGGCACATTTCAAGTCTCTCGGTGAGCCTTCCGATATCCGCGCCCGTTGCGCCGCCGGCATCATGTTATGCTTCGACACCGACTCTCCGACACTGGATCTCACGGGACGAATCCTGACAGGGGCCCGCACCTATGCTGGCTTCGACGTCGAGGTAGATGGGCGCGTAATCGAGGCACACCGGATCGATACCAGTCCCGAGACAAGGACCCTGCGTCTTTTCGACCTGCCGGCTGGGCCGACTCGCCGGATTGTGGTCACTTTTCCGCAGAGTGCGATTGTCGAGCTCGATGCGTTGACCCTGGCAAGTGGCAGCAAGGCAGCCGCCTCGGCATCAAACCGCAAGAGATACCTGGCGATCGGCGATTCCATCACCCACGGGATGGATGCTCGCGGCCCCTCATCCGCCTACGCCGTGCAACTGGCCCGATTGCTGGATATGGAACTGCTCAACGTTGGCGTGGGCGGCCACATCTACGACCTGGAAGCCCTCGATGACGATTTACCCTTCAAACCAGATCTGGTGACGATTGCCTATGGCACCAATGATTGGAGTCGTGGCACAAGTCAGGCCGAGATCGCCGCAACTGTGAAGCAGTATCTGACACGCCTGCTCGAGTCCACCGCCGCAGCGGCCAGCGTGTATGTGCTAACGCCGATATGGCGTCAGAACGGCGACGAAGCCAAACCGAGTGGGACACTCGTCGAGTTTTCCAGCGCCATCGCCACCGCAGCGTCCACCTTTGAAGCGGTGAGGGTCGTCGACGGCACGACCCTCGTACCACATCTGCCCGACCTTTATGCTGATGGCGTTCATCCGAGTGATGAAGGTTTTCTGCACTACGCGATCAATCTGGGTCGCGCCATAGGATCTGCGAGTTGATGCAACTCGACTCCGCTCTGGAGCTGATGACGGATGGCGCGGCGAGTGCCATCATCGTCACGCCGGTAGACGGTTCCCTCGATTCGCATGCGAGACAGATCGTTGCATGCATTCGCACGCGACTGGGTGTCACCCTCGACATCGTCAGTGACTCCGTTGCACTGGATACGATGGCGATCAACACCGCTGCACTGCAGCCATCGCAAACTCGTCATGTTCTGGCCCTCGGCTGCCTGGCAAACAATCGTCTCATCGCATCTGTCTATCAACGCTTCAATACCCTCGTGGATCGTTGGTATCCGGGCGCGGGGGGCTTCGTTCTGCAGACGATTATGTCACCCTATCGGATGGGGGACCACATGCTGGTCGTGGGTGGTAGTGATGTCGACGGTGTCGCCCAGGCAACCCAGACATTGCTCAGAGAGCTCGAAGCCACGTCAGATGGTCGCCTGCCCTGGCGACTCGAGGTGCAGTTGGGAGATGACCACCTGCCGCTACCCGAGGATCGCATGGATCGCCTCGGCATGGCGACCAGCGAGATACCCGGTGCCCACAGTGCCCTTCCTGAAACACCCTATGAGGCAGGCTTTCGCGGCGGATCCATGCACAATCACCTGCTGCGGCTCGGGATGTATGGTCCCCACGCGGACAATATGCATCTGTCGCGTTCATCCCAGTTGGGTTTGCGATATCTGTATTCGGGTCGTTCTCACGATGCCGCCGCCTACCGCAGCGTCTTGCTGGAAGAGGCCGCTGCAGGCGTCATTGGCACCCTCTACCACTACAAGTCGGTGCGCATGTTCCAACTGTGGGCACTGTTGCGCGGGGCGCCGGTTTTCGACGAAGACGATCGCACCTTGGTTGATACAGCCATCCGAAACTATCTGCTGCACACCAGCGGCCTGGCCAGCAAAGACGTGATTCGTTCCGCCTCGGATGGCGTTGGGATCTTCAGTCGCCACATTGCCTGCGAGGCGTTGAATCTGTGGATCGGCGCTGACTGGTTGTGGCGACTCACCGGCGAACAGCTATGGCTGCAGGAGCAAATGATCGCTGATGACTATTTCGACTCGCAGGCAGGCACGGATGTCCCCCTCACGGGATTGACGGAGGGCTACGCCTCCTATCTGGAAGTCGTACTCGAGTGGATGCTGTGGAGTTGTCCTGCAAGGATCACCAGCGATCCCCACATCCGCATCTGGGCCCAGCGCGTGCTGGGCTTATGTACGAATGCGGGTCAATTGGTCTTGGGCCCACAGACCGATACGAGTCGATACCCCTATCACCTGCTGCGTAGACTCTCGTATCTGCTCGACGACGGATCGTATTTGTTCGTGGCGCATCTCCGCGAGGAGCAAGTTCGACTCGGCAACGACCGTCTGCTCCAGTTCTCAGCAGGTCAGGCATATGCCTCCGACGTTGAGGCAAGGAAACCAGAGTCTGCCCAGGGCTTCTTTGTGCATCCGATGAACGAGAGACTGCGGCAGTGGAAGGCTTCGTCGATTCCCGCCGGCGCCGGTTTCGATCGCATCGAAGGCCGCAGCGGCTGGAGTACAGACGACGATTACCTGCTGGTCGTCGGCGTCCGCAGTGGTGGCAAGAGTCTCCCGAATGTGGGAAACCTGGCAGCCTATGAACGCTTCGGCCAACGGCTGATTACCTCCCACGCGGTGCCGCTCTATCCTCGCAGTGGTAGTGCCTGGCGCCATTCGACGGTCACCGTCAATGTCGGTGGATGTAGTACCGGCATCGCGGCAGGCGCGCACCTGTTGGACACGCAGAACCTGAGCGGTGGCCATCTGCTCTCCTATCGCGTCGATGCGCCTGGACTCTACAGTTGGACACGTGAGCTTTTCTGGAAGCCCGAAGCGTATCTGCTGGCCATCGACAGGGTACACTTGGAGAGGGATGAACCCTCCATGATGAGCGTGAACTGGCGATGTGGAGGTGAGATCGAGCAGATCGTGGATAGCGTCGCAACGATTTGCTTCCCCGATGCGGCAGAGCAAACGCAGTTCTTCGTCCACATAGACGCAGCGGCTGAACTAACCGCTATGACGGACCACTATCCAGCTCTTGGCATGCCACCTGGGAGTGCCCGTATTCCAGAATCAATGTTGCACGCCACACGCAGCAGCGGCTTGGACACAACAACTGGAGTTCGCAGTGATCCCGATCTCAAGGATCACGCCGCCATAGCGCAGGTGGGCAGAGACATGGAGGTCCTCAGTCTGCTGCACGCGGTCGAGGGCCCTGATAACGCAGCCTATCACCTGGTGACGGATGGGGATGGCTGGATCATTGAGGGTCCCGACGGTTGCCGCGTCAGTCGCGGTCAGGATGGCACGCTGAACGTCGAAAGCATTGACGTGCCTACGGCGTCGGATAGACGCAGACGAAAATCGGCGCCTCGGGTTATAGAGCAGGTTGCCGCAGCAGGGCCATCACCAGCCTGGCAGCTTGAGCTTCGAGATCCGCCCAGTGTCTGGACTCAGCAAGTTCGGAATCGTTCACTCGCCGTCGGCACAGAGTCAGGGGATGTGATCGTCGTCGATCCAGCGGGGGTCGAGAAATGGTCCACGCCGCTCGATACACCGATCACGGCTCTGAGGTTTGCCGATGACGATTTGCTAGCCGGCACAGAAAGCGGCCAGATTATTCGTTTCGATGCGCAGGGCCAGATCGTGTGGTCGTACGACAGCCAGTTTCGCAGCGAACGTGACTTCTGGCCCTGGTGGTTTCTACCGACACCTCGAATCGGTGCGCTCGCATGCGGCAAGGATACTGCCACGGGACAATGTGTCGTGGCGGCGGGGACGGGCAGCACGAGTCTCAATTTCCTGGATGGCGACACAGGCGCTCTGTTGGCAGACGTCGTGAGCCCCTACGGTTTGCCTGACCGAATCCAATCACATGTGTCGTCCAACGGCGAAATGCGCTTTTTCGAGGGTCACTCCTGGTTGACGTGCGGCTCCTCGATTCGTGCATGGGTCCCCCCCAATGCGGCAACCACAATTGCCGTACCTATGGCGCACGATCAACCTGCGATCAGCTATAGCGACAGCGTGGATGCCATGGGCCGCTCCACGGAAGGCTGGGACACTTGTGGCGTCGTCGATTTTTGGGTCGGCCGCCTGGAACCTCAATCCCCTCTCGTCGTGATCGTGCTACGACACGGAGCGGTCAATCAGCTCACGGCCTACGAGGAGGAGACGGGCAAACCATTGTGGGACATGGGGATCGGTGGCTCTCCCGTCGCACTGGCCGTGCTACCAGGCCGGGATACCGCTGCCGCTCGCTGCTACGTGGCAGAGCAGTTTGGCTGGGTCACGACAGTCGATGGGCAGGGGCAACGAGTGACAGCGACCCGCATCGACACGTCACTGACGGGGATGTCTGTGAAGGGTGATCATCTGGTACTGTGGAATCAGGATCGCCTCTACCTTACAAGCGATACAGGACAACGGGCCGTCGACCTGGGGGGCGTTCCCCTCGGCTGGTTCGACGGTGATGGCGTCGCCGGAATGCTCAGCACACAGGCTGATAAGCTCGTGTTCACGACGATACCGGATGGTCCTTAGCTCAAACCCAATTCGGAGTTAGTCACGTGCCCCCGTCTGCAGCGACGCCCTGGGCGGCACCGGCCTTTACCTCCTCCAGGATTTGTTTTAGCTCGGCGACAATCTTCGGTTGGTCACCGTAGCGATTCACTCGTTGACCGAGATCCTCGCGCAAATCGTAGAGTTCACCCGGATGTGAGTGTGGTTCATACCCACGCTGCTGTTGCAGCCACTCCGGTTCCTTGTTGTCCCCGCCTGTCGCATCATCGATGAAAACCCAGTCACCACGACGAATCGCGAAGCGCCCCGTCATACTGTGGTGGACGGCACAGCGCCTGACCGGACCTGCGCCCCGTAACAGCGGCACAATGCTGACGCTATCCTCCCCGGCACCGTCGGGGACATCACACGCCGCAAGTTCAGCACAGGTCGCCATCAGATCACCCAGCGTCGTGAGGTGATTACATGAACTACCCGCTTCGATCACCTCGGGCCAACGAGCGACGAAAGGCACCCGGTGGCCCCCCTCCCAGGCGTCGCGTTTGAGACCACGCAGATCCCCCATGCTGTAATGGTCATGCTCGCGAATCCGCTCGTAGGCGAAGTGCTCCGGCCCATTGTCACTGGTGAAGATGATGAGCGTATTCTGATCCTTGCCCTCACGCTCGAGGGCGTCCATCACCTGCCCCACACACCAGTCCACCTCACAGACATAGTCACCATACTCACCGGCCCCACTCAGACCGCGAAAATCGGCGGTGGGCACGATGGGGGTGTGTGGTGCAGTGAGGGGAAAATAGAGGAAGAAGGGTTCGTCATCCGCCTGCTCGATGTAGTCGACAACACGCCCCGTAAGGGTGGGCATGACCTGATCCAGCGCCCAGTCAGGAACCATCTGCCCTGGGGCACCGAACATCTCCTCTGGCTTAGCTACGGTCGGCACGTCGACAACATGGTCATCTTCGAACCACGTATAGGGTGGGAAGTTTGGAACGTCATCACCGAAGTAGCTTTCGAAGCCATGGTCCGTCGGGCCACCACGCATCGGCTTCGTGTAGTCGATCAGCGACTCGACGCCGGGGCGCTGCTCACGATCAAAGCTGCCAAAATCCACGTGATCATTTGCTCGTGATCCATCGGTCAATTCCCAGTCCCAACCCAGGTGCCACTTGCCAATGCAAGCCGTCCGGTATCCCGCGTCTCGCAGGACATCTGCCACGGTCGGCCTCTCTGGCTCGATCAGTGCTGCATCCCACTGCCAGACGATGCCATTCTTGAGACGCGAACGCCAGCAATAGCGCCCCGTCAGGACAGCGTAGCGACTCGGTGTGCAGACACTCGAAGGTGCATGCGCATTGGTAAATCGCATGCCCTGCTGTGCAAGCCGATCCAGATGCGGTGTAGGGATCCTGGAGTGGGAGTTGTTGCAACCCATATCTCCATATCCCATGTCGTCGGCGAGGATGTAGATGACATTAGGTCGACTCATCACACACTCATTCTCTTAGTTGTAGGTGCCCAGGCGCAGTCCCTCGTCAACGAAGTATCGATACGTCTCGTAATCGGTCGTTGTCGGAATGGAGTGGTCGGAATGCAGAATGTAGCCAGAGCCCTCCATGAGCTGCGGAATCTTCGCCTCCAGTTCGGCGCGGATGGCGTCTCGATCATTGGCGACCAGATTGCGCGCATCCATGCCACCGAAGAGCGTCAGACGGTCGCCAAAGGCTGATTTGATGCGTAGCGGATCCATTCCCGCCTTTACCTCCATCACCTGCAGGCAATCGATGCCAGCGTCCACCATATCGGGCAGCAGTGGCTCGATAAATCCGCACGAATGCATGATGACAGGAAGTCCGAGGGAATGGGCGAAGGCCATCGTCTTCTCGTGCGCCGGTTTGATGATCTCTCGATACATCGTCGGCGACATAAAGGGACGCTGTTTGAAACCCATGTCCTCATAGTACCAGATACCGTCGGGCAGCCCCTCCTCGGCAAAGAGAATCTCCTGCAATTGAATCGATAGATCCACAAAGGTCATGGCCATGTCCCTGACCCAGTCCGGATCCACGGCCATGCCCACCAGCATGTGCTCGTGTCCGCACACGGGATGCATTAGTTCGAAGCAATTGACCCCGGCCCAGCAGAAGAAGCGGTCTGTCTCGGCTGCTTCGCGTCGAGCCTTTCGATATCCTTCGAAATTGATCCGGCGCCTGTCAGGGACCAGTCGCGGTTTGATCAGTTCCTCCCAGGCGGGCCGCTCCTTCACAGCGAAATCAACATGCTCAGGTGTGGAGGAGTGCAGCTTGTGGCGGCGCAGGACGGCGCCATTGCCATCACGAGTAAGGACGGTCTCGTCGGTCTCCTCGAGGATCTCCGGTTCGAAGTCCAGGTCAGCCACCATATTGAAGGGCCACAGAGTCGTCATATCAAAACCGAAGTGCGACGCCAGATCCTCGCCGACCCTGATATGTCCGCCCGCCTGCCACTTCTGCAGTGTGTCACCCCAGAAGTGCTCGTAGAGCCCGATTCGATCGACTGGTTTTCGCTGCAGGATGTTGCCGATGCGCTCGATACCGGTCATTGCCATGAGTGTTGTCCTGATGTGAGAGCTGCACATTTCTTTAAGGAATCCATACAGTAGGAAACCCCAATTTGCCCATCTCTCACAAGGGGCGATCAGAGTCCGATCGCTGAGAGGCGACCCGCGGCGCGCAGAACACCCATCGCCTCTGCCGTGACGATCTCGTTCTTCTTCTTGCGACTGCTCCCCCCCCAATTGATGAGATTGGCACCGGCGCCGGCGTCGCGACCCACCCGATAGAATTTTCCCTCCGCAGGAAAACCACCGTCCGGTAGTTGCTTGCTCTCCAGCAGATCGAGGGCATCCGTGCAGCGCTCGTCGTCAATCCGTCCTGCCTCCATCATCACTTTCAGACCGAAGAGAATGTCGTAGTGCCAATAGCAGGGATAGTGGAGTGCCGTGAATTCATTTTTGATCACCTTTCCATCGCGGCGGCGTTTGTACATGCGACGCGCCAGGAATACGTCCGCTGCTCGCATCGCAGCATCGCGGGAAACGTCACTACCTGTCAGTTTTGCATGCAGATTCAAGCCACGCAGGGGCAGCAGAGTCTCCATGAAGGACGACATCTGCGCCTTCGGTTTCATGTCGCAATTCCAGCCACCATCGGGCCACTGCCACTGCAGCAGACGCGCAACCAGTTCGTCGACCCGTTCATCTGCCAGCCCAAGACGCAACAGATAGAAGATGGCGTTGCCTTCCTGCGAGGCGTGGTTTCGGTGCAGGTCTTTGACGACTCGTTCCTTGATCGACTTCTCGTGCTCCGCAGAAAACAACCACTCGTAGACCTGATCACGCAGGGGGATCAGCTGTTTGTCCCCCTCGCGGTAGTTGAGATCTGCCAGGATCGACAGCACCCAATGGGCGCCGCGCCACTTGTCGTATGGATGCAGTTGAATCCGGCCATTGGACTCGCGATCAGCCATCATTGTCTTCACCAGGACCGATTCGCGCACCTCGTCACGTAGAATGCGCGCCTCCTTCGAGGATCGTTCCTTGCCAATCACGTCCACGGCAATCCGGTGACGGATGTGGGGCTCACTGTGATAGCGCAGTTGTTCGATGAGATCAGGCGGGATATCGGCCATAGGGACCCTACTCGCTGTCGACGGCACCACCCGCCAGGGCGATGGCAAGGAATTCGTCGTCATGCAGCGGTCTGTGATGGGCGATACCGGCTCGCTGGCTGCTGAGCAGGATGTCCTGCAATTGTTGTGGACTGGAAGTAAGGCCCAGGTCGGTGAGTTTCTTCTCAACCGCCCCGAGGTCACTCCATTTGCCTACCACAACGCGTGGCGATCGTCCCACGACTTCGGGTTCAAAAGCAAAGGCGAGGCGACGTTCACCGGCGGCGGCTAACTTGGCTGTGCCACCCCACCTCTCGACACTGAAGGCACCATCACCAACGATCGGTTTGAAATACCCACACTCGATGCCCGTGATATCGGCCACGAGACGACTTAAGTCAGGCAGCATCGCCAGATTCACACCTGTGTCGACACCATAGAGAATCTCCAGGGCCGCCGCGACCTCATCCAGGGGAGCATTGCCGGCGCGATAGCCGACGCCATTGACACACACATTGAGTCCGACAGCACCAGCATCATACGCTGCCAGGACATTGGCCGTAGACAGGCCGAAATCATTGTGACAGTGCACGTCTACATCGAGTCCACTCCACTGTTTCATCTTGCCCACGACGTAACTCACCGCCGGTGGACGCATCACACCATAGCTGTCGACCATGGTCACCGCCTTGGCGCCCATATCCCGTGCCATCTCCACAGCGCTGCGGATGTGTTCGAGGGGTGTGCGGGAGACCTCTGGCATGAAGAGATTCGCATGACAACCCGCCGCGACAGCGGCGGCGATCTGATCGGCAGCGACCTGCTCTAGTTCGGCGCGTGACTTGCCCAGATAATGGGTCTGCTGATGTTCGCCGATCAGATACCAGATCATGATATGGCGCACGCCGAGATCGATGGCTCTGCCCACACGCTCGGGATTCCAGTCGACGTAGAGATCCAATGGCAATTGTCGGTCCATGATCGCCCGCACCGCCTCGAGCCAACCTGGAACGGTCAAAAACAACTCCGTGCGTTTCAGACCTGTTGCCGCCAGCGCCTCGGCAATGCGCACCTTGTCATCGACATTGTAGGCGAGGTCGGCGCATTCCTCGCCGTCGCGAATCGTAATGTCGTGCAGCTCAACCCGATGTGGCTCAACGGCGACGTCAGCGTCGAAATTGTGTGGACTCACCGACCAGTGGTCCGTCTTCCACGGCTGTGCGCTCATGGTATCTCCTTTTGATGGCGAGTCACCAACTCGTCATGGGACTCGTCGCACGCTAAGGGAACTTCGCGACATCGACAAGTGTCGGTTACTTTCGCGTGTCAACCTGCATACCTCTGACTCGCTGACTGCAGTCCAATGCTTTTACGCCTGACAAAACTTGCCCTCCGCCTCGTACTCACCCTCTACGTCGGTGCACTGCTCGTCGCCTTCGTTCTCGAGCCTGAGCCACTGCCATCCCATCCATTCTTTGACCGGGACACGGCCATGCCTCTGGTCATTGCCCATCGCGGGGGGCCTGAGCTTGGCCCCGAGAGCACCCTCTACACATATAACGAGGTCGCTGAATTGGGTGTGGAAGTCCTTGAGATGGATGTACACACGACCGTCGATGGGCACCTGATGGTCGCCCATGATTCTCGCGTGGACCGCATCACGAATGGCTCGGGTCGAATTGCCGAGATGACCTTGGCCGAGATCCGTGCCCTCGACGCGGGATTCCATTGGACGCCTGATGGGGAAACGTACCCCATGCGCAGTCAGGGCATTATGATGCCCACCGTCATCGAGATGTTTGCAGCCTTTCGTGAGAAACGTTTCGTCATCGAACTCAAGAGCCGCAGCGCACAAACGGCACGTGATTTGTGTGCTGCTGTCTCAGATCACAACCTGCAGGACAGGGTTGCGGTCACCTCCTTCGCTGATGATGCTCTGGAGGCCTTTCGCGAGGAATGTCCGGGCGTCCTCACCTCTGCCACCGCCGGCGAGGTTGCCATATTCTGGGCGTTGCACACGCTTCGCCTGGATGACCTCTACGCATCAACTCCCTTCAGTGTTTTCATGGTGCCGATCGATTTTGGCCCCCTCAATGTCGTCGATGAACGTTTTGCCGAAACATGTCATGAACGGAATATCGCTTTGCAGGTGTGGACGATTGACGAACCCGAACAGATGCGATGGCTCATCCGCATTGGCGCAGATGGCATCATGACCGATCGCCCGACCCTTTTACTCGATCTACTCTCAGAGGTTGCTGTCGATGACTGATCCCGCGGATCGCAGCTCAGTGGATCGCGCCTCGGCGGTTGGCACAGAAACCGTACTTGATGTCAGGAATCTGTCGAAAACTTACATCAGCGGCGACCGCCCCTTGACCGTCCTCGACGACGTGAGTTTCGCCATCGGAGCAGGTTCGGCGAATGCGATCGTCGGACCTTCTGGCAGCGGCAAGACGACATTGCTCGGGTTGTGTGCCGGTCTCGATCAAGCAAGCAAGGGCAAGGTCGTCCTTGCAGGAACACCACTGAGCGACTTGGATGAAGATGCTCGCGCCCGCCTGCGCAATGAAAGGGTCGGATTTGTGTTTCAGACATTCCAGCTCGTTCCCACTCTCAGTGCCGTCGAGAATGTTGCCGTTCCTCTTGAACTACGTGGTGAACACGGTGCCATGCGGCGTGCTGCCGAGTTACTCGAACGCGTCGGACTCGCAGATCGCCTGCACCACTATCCGACACAGTTGTCGGGTGGTGAGCAGCAACGCGTCGGCATCGCCCGTGCTTTCATCAACCGGCCGAAGATTCTCTTCGCCGACGAACCGACAGGTAGCCTGGACGGACAGACAGGTGGTGCCATAGAGGACCTGCTCTTCGAGATCAATGCGGAAGCCGGTACTACCCTCATCGTCGTCACCCATGACCTTGAGCTGGCCACACGAACAGGACGTGTCATTCGCCTGCGAGATGGACGGATTGTCGATGACGAGTCCGATGTGATGACCACATGAACTGGGTTCTGCGCACCGCGTGGCGGGATAGCCGCGGACGCCGCCGTCGACTCTTCCTGTACACCGGCGCGATCGCCGTAGGCATTGCCGCCCTTACATCGTTGCGAGGCCTTGGTCACACGATGGCGGCAAGTGTTGATCTGCAGGCGCAGACGCTACTTGGTGCAGACATCGAGGTCGAGAGCAATCTGCCCTTCAGTGCCAAAACCGCAGCCATTCTCGACTCAATCGGTGGCGAGCAATCGGTTCAGGTGGAATTCAATTCGATGGTCTTACTGCCACGGGTGGGGGGCGCACGCCTGGCGCAGGTACGCGCCCATGAGGGTGGCTACCCCTACTATGGCCAGTTGCAAACGGTTCCTGCCGAGGCGGCCGACACATGGCAGAGCTCAGGCGGGGCCCTCGTGGATGAGGCCATGCTCCTGCAGTTCGACGCGACCATCGGTGATTCAATTCGCGTCGGCGAGGCAAACTTCATCATCAGTGGTCGATTGCTGAATGTGCCGGGAGAGACCTCACTACGCAGTGATGTGCAACCGCGTGTGTTTATCCCTTTGCGATTTCTGGCGGCAACAGGATTAGTGAAACGTGGCAGCCGCGTCGAATATCGCCGCTACTTCCGCCGCCCAGATGGGGAGGATGTGGCGAAACTCGCACAGCGGATGCGCCACCAGCTCGAGGATGAGAATGTCGACGTAGACACGGTGGAAGACCGCAAGCGGCGCCTCGGCAGAACCCTTGGAAATCTCTATCGCTTCCTCGGCCTGGGGAGTTTTGTTGCCCTGCTGTTGGGTGCAGTCGGCGTGGCCAGCGCCATTCATGCGCATGTGGAACAGAAGCTGGAGACGGTGGCCATCTTCCGCTCCCTCGGTGCCACTTCCGGCCAGACGCTGCGCATCTATCTGCTGCAAGCTGGTGCAATGGGTCTCGTTGGCTCGGTACTGGGTGCTGCTGCAGGGAGTCTTTTCCTGCTCTTCCTTCCGGGACTGCTGTCAGATTTTCTACCATCAGAACTGGCTCAGGTCGACATCCGGTGGTCTGTGTGGCCCTTGCTGGAAGCGGCCGCCATCGGCTCATCGATCGCGGTATTGTTCGCCGCCCTGCCTCTGCTGGCCGTGCGACGTGCCTCGCCGCTACTGGCCCTGCGCGCCTCCTATGAAGAAACCCAACCCGCTGGCGATGGCGGTTGGCGTGCCGGATTGATCGGTTTGTGTATTCTGGCCACCTGGTTGCTGGCTCTGTGGCTCGCTGGGCGCGCCGATCACGCCCTCTACTTCTCTGGTGGCACCCTTGTCGCTTTCCTGATGCTCGCTCTGGCTGCGCGTGTATTGCGCGGTGCAGTCCGACGGTGGTTTCCCGCCACCTGGAGTTTTGTCTGGCGCCAGGGCCTGGCTAATCTCTATCGACCACACAACCAGACGCTGTTGTTACTCGTCAGTCTCGGACTCGGGACTTTTCTCGTCACAACGCTCTACAGTGCACAGAGCTCGATTGTCGCCCACATCGAGAATGTCACAGGAGGCGATCAGCCCAATGTCGTGCTCTTCGACATCCAGACGGATCAGAAGGATGACGTCGTTGCCCTCGTCGACTCCCTTGGCATGCCCGTGCTCGAGTTGGTGCCCATCGTCACGATGCACATTGCTGCCGTAAAGGGTGTTCCCGTTGAGGAACTGACAGGTGAGAACAGGGGCCGCCGCGGACGCTGGGCCTTCGAGCGCGAATACCGCTCAACGTATCGAGAGAATCTATCCGACTCGGAGACGATCGTCGCCGGTCAGTGGCGTACTTCGACAACAGATACCGTCTTTGTCTCTCTTGAAACAGGCATTGGCACTGCCCTCAACGTGGTACCGGGTGATTCAGTCACATTCGATGTGCAGGGCGTGCCCATTCATGCGATTGTGGGTAGTCTGCGCAGTGTCGAATGGCAGCGAATCATGCCGAATTTCCTGTGTGTATTTCCAGGAGGCGTGTTGGAGGCTGCTCCACAATTCCACGTATTGACGACGAGTGGACCCAACAGTGTCGTTCGTGCTGAATTGCAGCGACGCGCCGTGAGTCGTTTCCCCAACGTATCCATCATCGATCTGGATCTTGTCCTGAAGACCGTCGACAGCATCCTGTCCAAGGTGGCCGTCGTCGTGCGCATCATGGCGTTCTTTTCGGTCTTTACGGGATTGATCGTCCTCGTCGCCGTGGTGTCGAGCAGTTACTTCCAGCGACTGCGGGAGAGCGCCCTGCTGCGCACGCTTGGTGCCACGCGGGCACGGGTGTCCCGCATTCTCGTCGTTGAATATCTGTTGTTAGGTGGATTGGCCGGGATCACAGGCCTGGCCCTGTCGCTGTTGGGCGGTTGGGGTCTGACGCGCTACGTCTTCGAAGTCACCTTCGCCCCACCATGGGCGAGCCTGGCCGCCGTGCTCGCCATCGTTCCACTAGCGACGGTCATCGTCGGTGTCTTCGGTAGTCGTGGGATCCACGCTGCCCCGCCCCTCGAGATTCTGCGCGTCGCCGACTGACACCTGCCGAGCTGCAACCAGCTCCTTCAGGTGCTGCCAGACCGTCGCCCCGACGATCTGGTGCCCCAGCTTGTTCGGGTGGATGTCGTCGACATTCAGCTCGGGATTCGCCGCGACCCCCTCCAACAAGAATGGGATCAGACTCGCATCGTTCGCTGCCGCCAGATGAGGATAGATCGTGGCAAAGGTGTCGGTGTAGGTGGAACCGAGATTGGGTGGAATCAGCACACCCGCAATAACCAGGGCCGCCTGCGGATGTTTCGCTTGTACCCGGGTCAGAATGGTTTGAAGATTCTCGCGCGTGGAAGCAAGGGGCACGCCGCGCAGACCGTCATTTCCACCGAGTTCGAGTACGAAGATGTCGACCTTCTCGTGCGCCGACAGAACCCAGTCAATTCGACGAGCACCGGCAGCCGACGTCTCGCCACTGAGCCCGGCATTCACCACTTCTCCCTGCCAGCCGAGTGAATCGATCGTGCTCTGCACGACGGCTGGATAAGCCAGTTGCCGCGTGAGACCGTAGCCTGAGGTGAGACTATCGCCGAAGAAGAGAATCTTGGGGCCCTGGGCGAGGGCACCAGACGCCATCGCCATGAGCAAGAGCATCGTAAGGCGTAGTGACTGGCTTGGGACTGATCGACTCATCGTCTTACCGGGATAGAAGGTGCAGTCGGTGGATGGGACCTGATTACGATACCATTGGAGCGCCTTGACTACCAGCTCTGTGTGTCGCCCAACAACTCGCCTTGCTCTGCCTGTCGATGTGGAACGAGATTGGGCCGTGCCTAAATGGCAGTGATGTCCCTCGACTCAAAATCGCCGGAGACAGCAAAGATGACGCGAATCCTTGCAGACACACTACGATCGTGGTCAACCCAGGCTCTGGTGACGACCGGTGTGCCAACAGACGATGCGGCACAGATTGCCGGCTATCTCGTCGATGTCGACCTGCGAGGCATCAAGACCCATGGAACAAGGCAGCTGCGTCGTTATGTGGGGGAGTTCCAACAACAGCAGGTCAATCCGTCGCCTACACAGTCAGTACTACGCGAGACAGACAATAGCATCCGCTACGATGGCGACGGGGGAGCAGGTTATCTGGTCGCCACCCTCGCGTGCGATCGTGCCTGTGAAAAAGCCAAGGAGGTGGGTCTCGCCGTCGGCTCCACATGCCACCATGGTCACGTTGGCAGTGCCGGGATTTACGCACGCCGTGCCTTGACCCACGGCTTGATCAGTTGGGGCATGGCGGGCGGTAGAAATTGGCGCAAGCCGGAAGCGGCTGAAGCGACCGTATGGGACGCCATGATGTCCCCACCCATGTGTTTCGGCGTGCCATCCGCTGCGGGCGGCCCTCCCTTGGTATTAGACATGAATGCCAATCAATTTCACCCGCGCGAGCAAGCGGATGAAGCCCTGGCGGCAGGTTTCCATCGCTCCGTCTTTGGCAGCCTCGGTATGCGTTTCATCTCCACCCTGCTGGCCGGTGCATTGTGCGGCACATTGGAGGATGACAGGCAATCAACCTGGGAGAAGGCGACGCGCGGCTTCCTCTTTATCGTACTTGATCCTGACCTGGTCGGGGACGCAGAGGCCTTTCGCACCACAGCACGGTCCATCCTGGATCAGTCCCTTTCACTCAAGCCAATGGCAGGCACCGACGAAGCAGCCTTGCCTGGAACGATGGAGTGGCGTCGCGAAAGCGAGCGCCAGCAGACGGGAATTCCCCTACCGGACGATCACAGGGATCAATTGCTGCAGATCGCAGCAGAATTGAGCATCGCACCACCCGCATGGCTGTGAGGATGATGCCTGATCTGATCGTAGATACGCGTGCACATATCTACAATGCTGACGAGACACGCTTAGCCGATGATCGCCAAACCTGCCGTCCACCTGTGGGGACAGGTGACATCGAGCACCTGCGCCGCGAAGCGGAGTAGGAACTTCTTCGCTATTTGTTCAGGCGAAGCTGGTCGAAGACACGCCCGTCTACATCTACCGCCTGTAGTTCCAGGGTGGGTCCGGCAATGGAGACGTGCACGAAGTGCGGTACCGCCTGTGCCTGTGCCGTGTGCCAGGCTCGCTTTGGATGAAACCAGTCCGGCTTGGCGCCAGCGCCGCCGGCAACGATGTAGATCGTCCCGTCGACCACATCGAGTTGGCCCTGGCGGATGGGATGACTGCGCTCGTAGACGATCGTGTGTGAATTGAACACGACATCGACCTTCGCCGCGTCCACATCGGCACCCAATTCTCGCATCTGCGGCACCTCGTAGTCACCGGACACGTACGGCGGATAGTGGTAGAAGGCGAATTGCCAGGTGGAACTGGCACCACGTCTCAGATCATCACGCAGGAAGGTGCGTTGCGCCGACGTCGACTCCATCTCACTCGTGCTTTGTGGACATCCTTCCACATAGTCAACCAGACGAGTCGTATCGGCAGCGGTGAAATGCGCATTGCCAAAGTCGAAGCCGTAGTAGTTTCCCGGCTCAGGGAAATCGGTGAAACGATAGAACCAGTCCGCATTCTCTTCGTGGTTGCCTGGGCACAGATAGAAAGGCGTGTTGTGTAGCAGATTCTTGGCAGGGCCAAAGAAAAAGCGCGCCCAATCGTCGTAGTTGCTCCCTCGCGAGACCGCGTCTCCGACGACGATGAGAACATCAGGACGATAGCGAGCGATCTGTTCGAAGATACCCTCGTTGATCTTGTCGTCGCCGTAGCCACCCGTCTCACTTGTCACGCAGAAACTGAAGGGCGTTGCTTCCTCTGGTGCTGAATTCAGCGTGTGCAACGCCTCTTCACCGGCAACGCGATAGTGATACTCACGCCCACTTTCGAGACCTTCTATTCTGATGCGATGGATACGTGCCGCCTGCACTTCGCACACAGATCGCCGCGATCCTTCCACGGTCTTTGCCGCACCCGACAGACCCGCGTGGACCGCCTCGGTTTCGAACCACTCTACCTCACCGACCTGGTCATCAGCTGTTTCCCACATCACCGTCACAGCATCCGTCGTTGGCCACTGCAGATAGGGTCCTTTGAGCAAATTCGTCATCATCGCTTCTCCAGCCAAAATGGTTGCGACCAGCCCATGGCAGCACCGCGTCCGTAACACTCGGCGCGGGCATAGATCTCGCCACGGTTCATGTCGCCGAGGGGGGCAGCAAGGATCTCAGCCACACTCAGCGTGCTGTCCCCTCCTGCGTCCTTCTTCAGGATCACACCACCATTCACAATCCAGCGCACTTGCTCCGCATTGGATGTGACATATGCCGTACCATTGCTGACGCCAACCGCGTCGATGCGGACACCGGTAGAGGCCGTAAATCGCCCCGCCGCGAGGGCCTCCACAATTCCCACTGCGTCCACACTTCGCCCCTGGGGCCACTGCACTCTATTCCAACCGATGAAACGATCCGCTTCGTCGTGCTGATCGTCTGTGGCGTGCCCCCAGACTCGTCTACCAGCACTCAGTAGGCGATCCCAGCGATCCGTCGCCAACGCCACACCTGACAGTCGTTCAATCACCCCACAGTAGATCTCCATGCCACGCAGACCCTCCATCGACAGCAGCAATTCGTCCGTCGCATAGTCTGGAAAAGGGGTCCAGTTTGGGTGATCGAAAACGAAGAGGCCACCCCCGGCCTCGACCGCCTGCAGGATCTGTGGTGCTGTGAGTTGTCGCGCCGGAAGTGCCGTACGGGCACCCAGATGCATCAAGGTCTGTCCCCGATCGGAACTGACTTCGACGGCAGGTAGCAGACAGAGCGTTGCTTGCGGATAGTCCTCTGGGTCGACGAAGAGGTCGTGCTCGCTCAAGGCCAGATATTGATATCCGGCTGCTTCGTATGCATCAATCAATTGCTGCGGCGTCTCGTGTCCATCTGACAGGGTCGAGTGTCCGTGATGATTCCCACGCAGCCAATCACTTGGGACATCGGGATCGAGATAGGGCGAGAGAAAGTGATATGAGTCAGCCATTGCGGCCTGTCTAGACATCTGCTCGCTTCGAACTGTCATCAAGCCGACGCATCTGCTCTATCGCCTCACTCAGGTCACGTACTCGTTCAACTTCATCGTTGACCAGATCCTGCTCTTCGTGGGGATCTCTGACAATGTCAAATAGCTCGTTGACGCGTTCACCCTCTATCTCACGATCGATGAGTTTCCAATCACCGTGACGAACGCCGAGATTCCGGTCACCACGAAAATTCCAGAACAGCGTTCGATCATCCGGGCTTTCTTCAAGTGATGCGCCGACGCCTTCGATCTGCGCCCACACGTCGCGACCATCCCACTGTGGATCATGCTCAAGCGTCGCACCTGCGAGTTGGATGAAGGTTGGCATCCAGTCGACGACCTGCAGTGGG
>Ga0233434_1001897_pt1 | contig 19339 bp, 13 predicted proteins | sample SI_122_August201_4_FD_182738 | JGI IMG/M metagenome (GOLD analysis project Ga0233434, IMG submission 182738) | Seawater microbial communities from Saanich Inlet, British Columbia, Canada - SI_122_August2016_120_MG | ecosystem: Environmental > Aquatic > Marine > Inlet | place: Canada: British... | reverse complement strand
TGTAGACGATTCATCGCAGCACCAAGGTCACCACGAACCTGGGCAACCTTGCCGATTGCCTGGTCGAGCTGCGTAATCGCCGTCCGTGAAGAGAACTGTGTTGATAGAGAAACTGAGTTCAGATTCAGGAAAGCCGCCGAAGCGCGCATATCCTGGATTCCTACCTCGATTCGATCCTCGACCACATTGTCGGCGCCAACCTGGAATGACCCTCCCGTGCCACCGACAATGACGATGGTTTTGCCGTCGAGTTCGCCGTCCACATAGCTTCCCGTTGTATTTGAGGATGCCCCATGACCGGCAAGTGTCACCTGGACACCGAGGCGATCGAAATTGGCTACCACTGTCGATCCTGTGGCGACATTCAGCCCTGTGTCGAGTTGCGTCGTCATGCTGATCGTCTGGGTCACCGTCCCGTTTCCCAGCGTGAGCTCACCATCAAGGCCAGCATCGACGAATGTGTATGTGCCAGTAGGAGTTCCGGATGTCGATACACGGGCAACCCCGGTCATGGCTTCATCCGTGATCGCCGTTGAGATCGTCTCGTCTGCACGGGCCCCAAAACCGGTGAGGATGGTCTGATCATTGTATACGGTCGACTGGGCGATGCGATCGATCTCAGACTTGAGCTGACTGACTTCCGCTTCAATCGATTCGCGATTCCTGTCATTGACGGTGCTATTTGACGATTGCACGGCCAACTCACGCATGCGGATCAGCATACTGCTCACCTCATTGAGAGAGCCCTCTGCTACCTGTAGCAGATTCGAGCCCTGCTCGGCATTGCGGACGCCCATCGTCAGTCCAGTGATCTGAGCGCGGAAGCCTTCAGAAATTGTCAGGCCGGCGGCGTCATCCTCGGCGCTATTGATGCGCATGCCAGAGGACAGACGCTCGAGGCGCATGCTCTGGTCCTTCATGTTGGTATTCAGATGCCGGCGCACGTTAATGGCGCCGAAATTGTGGTTCACATTCATTGCGTTGGGCATACCATGGACCTCCGTGTCATGGTAGGGGAAACTCGGCTACTTAGCCGAATCTCCGACCTCCGATTGTGACCGACCAGCGAGGCACTACACTCCTCCGTGAGAGTGCTTCATGGGTCAGCGGGCATGAGTTCAGTTATGCGAACTCCACCTATTTGTTTACTGCTTTCCAGTTCATCCTATTACTTCGTGGCACTTGGTATCACACGCCTATTATCGACGTTCCCCCGCACACCTTCACCTTTTTCTCTCACAAATAGAAACGGCCCCTGAATTAGTATTCAGGAGCCGCTGCTGTTTCTTCGAGAGACTGGCGACTCAGGCGAGCACTACCCTCGCCTGAATCTACCTTGTCTTACTTGCCGATCTACTTATTGTAGAAGTGTTAATGCATTCTGTGGCAATGCATTAGCCTGTGCAACCATCGCCGTCGCTGCCTGTGTCAGAATCTGGGCTCTTGTGAAGGCCGAGATCTCCTCCGCCACATCAGCATCACGGATAGCAGACTCAGCAGCCTGGAGATTCTCGATAGCATTTCCAAGGTTCGCTGAGGTGAACTGGAGTCGATTCTGAACCGCGCCGAGGTCGCCTCTCTGGCGGGCGACAGCCAGAATGGCTGTGTCGATGCGGGAGATTGCCCCTCGGGAGCTGGTGATATTGGCCACGGACAGGCCCGTCAGATTCAGGACATTTCCACTGGCACGCATATCCCCGATGTTGAGAGAAATGCGGTTGTTGGCGTTGTCATTGGCGCCGACCTGCAACACACCCCCCTCGCCAGCTTCGACGATAAGCGACTTGCCATCCAGGCGCCCATCTTCATAGGAATTTGCACCCACGGCACCGATCGTGGTCGGCAGACCTTCGACGGTGAGTTCACCTGTGTCGACATGCAACTCACCAGTGATCGGGTCGATCAGGGCAAATGCCGTCGAATCCAGCGTATTCAGTTTCGTGTTCAGATCCGCCTGGATAGAGGCAAGCGTCTGCCCCGCGCCAACAGTCACGGAGTCCGTGCTACCGTCCGCTTTGGCAATGGCGATCACACCGGCCTGACCACTGGCGACGGTGGACTTGAAGGTCGTCCCCGACTGGACGTCAGATCCATTGAGAATGACCTGCATTCCAAGACGATCGAAGTTCGCAACGAAGGTCGTTCCTGTGGCGACGACATTCTTGCCATTGTCCCGGTCGAGGGCTGCCCCAACGTCGATCGATTGCTCCAGACTCGTGCCATCCGGGAGCGTGACCGCCAGAGTAATCTGGTTGTCCTGGTCACTCGTGTCCGTAAAGACGTAGGTCCCCGGAACCGCTCCAGAGATGCCTACCTCACTTACGCCGGCGAAGCCAGCCAGAGCGGTGGATACAGTGCCTACCTGTGAGACGGCGTTGCCGAAGCCGGTGAGCAGTACCGTTTTATTGTATGTCGTGGAGAGAGCGATTCGGTCAATTTCCGCCGTCAGCTGGTTGAACTCTGACGTCAGACTCTGACGGTTTGAATCGTTGATGGTCGAGTTGGCAGATGTAACAGCCAGCTCTCGCATACGAGTGAGCATGGTGCTCACCTCGTTCAGTGATCCTTCAGCCAGCTGAATGAGACTGACGCCCTGTTCAGCATTTCTGACACCCTGTCGCATACCGAGTAGCTCGGCACGCATTCCTTCCGAGACCGACAGACCAGCTGCGTCGTCGGCACCGCGGTTGATCCGCAGTCCGGAGGAGAGGCGCTCTACACGTTTCGTGAAGTCGCCAGCGTTTCGGTTCAGGTGTCGACCGGCGTTGAGCGATGTAACATTTGTACCGAGTCGAAGCGGCATGGTCTACCTCCTTGGTGGGCCTAATGAGGCCGGGCCGTCCTTGGTGGGCCCTGGACACTCTTGTCTGCTCCAGTAGGCCTTTTTACGTATGCGCTCCGGCTTCCGGACGGGGAAGCCAGGATTCACACGCGGAGTTTAGCAAGGGGTGTGCCAACTACGATAGCCAAAGTGGTATCAAGACCGTATTTTACTGTTTTTACTCGAGTTATAAGTTTTGTAGTCGATAGGTTTCAAACCGACAACAGAAAAACCGCGGCGCCCCATAAGGGTAGCCACGGTCATTGAAAGCACGTGAGAAGGAAGGTTTTGCCGAATTCGCTACCCCTTGGCCAATTGCTCCCGCTGATCGTAGCACATTCGTGCCGCGTCTTCTACACCAAGTTTGGTGTAACAGTCGCCAAGGCGCCCGAAGACTTCTCCGTCCTTCGGATCCGCCTGCAGGAGGGCCTCGTATTCAGCAATTGCCTTCCAGGGCTGCCCCTGGGTGATAAAAAGCTCCCCAAGGCACTTTCGAGCCTGTAGAATGATGGCATTGCCGCTACCTGGTCCAGGTAGATTTCCTGGAATCTGGGCCGCCTGGACAGCGCAGGAGAAGGCGATCTGAGCGCAGGTGATCACATTGCGGTGCACCAGAGCGACGCCGAACTGCAGCAATGCAGGTGCGGCATTCGCAGCGGTTGATACATCAGGGGTGCCAGAATCTGTCATCGCCGCAAGCGCCTGGCGCGCCAGGATTGCATTCCAATTGCCCTGGGCCAACTGCGCCTGCAGCAATCCGAGCTGAATATCGAGCAGATCCTCCTTCTGAGCGTACACGCGTGCTAAGTGCCGCTCCGCCTCGATGAATCGCTCCAATGTCAGATAGAGGTGACCGAGATTTGCGTGTCCATCGGCATTGTCAGCGTCCATCTCCAGAACCTGCAGATACCAGCGCTCAGCGGCTGCCATGTCTCCCCCGGTCTTGGCGATGTAGCCAAGATTCATCAGGGCGGGGGCGTACCCCGGACTCACGGCGAGGACACTGATAAAGGCTTCCTCAGCCTGGTCCAGGCGTCTTGCTTCCAAATCCAGCATCCCACGATTGAATCGATGCTTGGCGTCGTCGGGTGAGATGAGCAGGGCCTCAGTCAACGCTTTGTAGGCTTCATCTGCTTGCCCTCTTGCCTTGTAGATCTCAGACAACACGCCTAGAGCTTCGCTCCGCCGAACAACGGTGGTCTGTGTCGCGCGGTGCAGCGCCTCGGAGGCGCCGTCGATATCATCCAACTGCGCCAGGGCTCGGCCCAACACACACAGACTAGAGTAGGTCAGTTCCTGCCGATCAATCGGAAAGAACGTCATTTGCACGTCGGCATTCAGGACGCTGCGTGCCGCTTCAACCGCTTCCGTCCACTTCTGGGCTGCAAGATTCGCCTCAGCCATCGAAAAGCAACTCAGGATGTAATCGGGGTCAAAGTCGTAGGCTTTCCCAATCCAGTGCAGCGCATCTTCAACCTGCTCCATCTTGAGATAGGTACGCCCAAGGAAAAGCAGAGCCGTCGTATAGATGACGTAGTTGTGGTCGGCAAGACACTTGGATTGCTCGAGGATATGGCGATAGGCTGCGATCGCTTCCTCACCACGGCCGGTCGTGTGGTACGTGAGAGCCACATGCGAGCGGACGATATAGTCACCGGGATGCTTCTGCAGCCAGCGCTCCATAATGCCGAGATACCGCCGCTTCTTCTCGTGGACTACTTCGGGCGTGGTATAGCCCGTATGCACAACACGAATGTCCGTCGGCTGCATATCGATACCCAGCCGGCCCAGAGAGGGAGTCACCTGTTCGTGAATCGGCATCTCAAAGCGGATGCCCTCGAGATTCGGAAACAATCGCATCTGCAAGCAGGACACACTCTCGTAGCCTTGGTCGTCAAGAACAAAGAAGTAGGAACGATCACGTGAGCCGGCCACGAGACGTCGAATCGGCTGATGGAACTCGACGGGCAGCAGATCGTCCGCATCGAGCCACATGATCCAGTCGCCGGTGGCTAGCTGCAGAGACTGATTGCGCGCCGCAGAAAAATCGTCACACCACTCAAAAGTCCCCAGCACAGCTCCATAGCTGCGTGCAATATCGACAGTTCCGTCCGTCGATCCCGTATCAATGATGACGATTTCATCGACAACGTCCTTGGCACTCTCGAGGCAGTTGCCCAGACGCTCTTCTTCGTTGCGCACGATCATACAAAGGGTGAGACGAGCGTCTGGATTCGTCTGCTCTACATCCGTCACCGTTGCCGACGACTCGAGACTTGCATAGCTGGTTCGATCCTTCGGCGACGCTGCCAGTGGTTTGCCGGCGAGACTGGGGCGCAGTTCACGCAAGGCCGCCGCCGCTTCGCTGCGCTCCGGTTGCAGTTCGTGAGCCGCAGCCAATGCCTTGGCGGCCTCTGCGTGGTCACCCATGGCCGCCAGACACTGCCCAAGGAAAAAACGCGTGCTGTATTCGATCAGCACCGTATCCAAAGGAAAATTGCCATCAATCTCACCGTCGAGGGCCTGCAATAGATGCTCACGCGCTCGGGCGTATTCACCCATTTTGGTCAGTGCGTCTCCCATCGATGCGTGGGCGAAGACATCCCCCGACTCGATGGCCAATGCCCGCTCGAAGTCCGGAATCGCGGCAACGAAATCTCCCGTCTCCAGTCGGCAGCGGCCGCGGAATACAGCTGCATGGCGCTCCAACGATCGGGGTTCGATCGGCGCAGGTGTATTAAGGACACGATCAAAAAACTGGATCGCCTGTGGTTTTTCGCCTTCCACGTACGCCGTGTGGCCAAGACGAAAGCAGACATCAAGGTCTTCCGGGTGGTCTGCCGACCAGTCCTCCATCAAGCGCCGATAGTAGGCGCTCTTACGAGCAACCGTCTCCGGATCGGCATACCCTGTGTGCATGACTCGCACATCGGTGTGCCGCAGAGGCAGTCCTAGACGCCGCACACTATCGAGGACGGTCTCATGCACGGGACGCTCAAACCGCAGATCGTCGCGTCGCGGGAACATCTTGATCTGACGAAAGCTGGTGCGGTCCGCTCCTTCTGTATTCACGAGAGTGAACTGCAGCGCTTGATCAGGAGTCAGTTGCTTGGCTCTGCGTATTTTGTCACGATCCTCAGGCTGCAGGAACTCGTCGGCATCCAGCCACAGGATCCAATCCCCTACCGTCGCCAGATTCAGTGACTCATTGCGTGCCGCTGCATAGTCATCGCACCAGGGGAAATGGCCGATCTTCGCGCCGTGGCTCACGGCGACTGCCACTGTGCCATCTGTCGATCCAGTGTCCACGACGACGATCTCGTCGCCAATGCCTGCCAGACTCTTCAGACAGCGATCCAATTGCCGAGCACAGTCGCGGGCAATGAGACAGATGCTCAGTTTGTGGACTTTCTTCGTTCCACCATCTTGGGCCAGTGGTGTGTGCGCAACACCGGCAAGGTGGCGCTCTACTTTCGCAAGATTTTCCGCGATGACATCGTGGTCGGGAGCTAACTGCTGGGCACGACGATAGGACTGTAGAGCGTCTTCGTGTCTACCAAGGCGAGTCAGCAGACTACCGGTATTGTTGTGGGCCGTGGCGGAATCGGGTGTCCGCAGGAGGACGCGGCTCGTCACCTGCAGGGCTTCTGCCAATCGATCTGAACGATCGAGCAAATCGGCATGTACCAGATCAACGTTGTCTATTTCCAGATAGCCGGAGGTTGTAGCCTCTTGCCCCGCCATGCCCTTCTCGACATGACGAATCTGCTCAAGCCCCTCTGCCAGGCGTCCTGCATCACGATAGGCGATCGCCAATTCGTAACGCGCCTGCAGATCGTCCTGATTCTGCGCGAGCTTGCGCTCCCCCGCTTCAACGTAGCGATCTGATGACCGTTCCTTTTCCACATAGCCGTAGTGATGAATCGGCACGAGGCTGTCGCCAATTCGCTGCCCACTTTCCTGCAGAGAGGGCTCGACCAATTCGTGCACGGTGCCGCGGAAACGCGTCTGCCGTTGGCGGCGCCAGAGTCGAACCTTCGTCGTCGGAAACCAGCCCGGATAGCTCTTCTCTTCAACTGCGTAGTCGGTTCCCTCACTTATATGCCACTGATCACGCCCCGAATCGTTGCCATAGTTTCGCGTCGTCAGGCGGTAGGCGTCGGCGCTGTCATCTGTGAGCAACGAACGAAGGGATTCGTGGTCTCGAGGTGCAAGGATCTCATCACAGTCGAGCACGAGAATCCACTGTCCGCGAGCTCTCTCGATGGCAGCATTTCTCGCTTCGGAGAAATCCCCAGTCCATGTGTGAGAGAATAATCTTGCGCCATGGCGACGGGCGACGGTTTTGGTGCCATCGCGCGACCCGGTGTCGACGACGACCACTTCATCGACAAGACCCTGGACACTGGCAAGGCAACGATCAAGAAAGTCCGCCTCGTCGCGTGCGATCAAACACAGCGACAGTTGCAGATTGCCACTGGTGCGTCGTTTTCTCTGAGTTTTTTTCTTCTTCTTCGCCATCAGCCTGATTCGGCCCGCTGCTGTAGAATCGATCGGGCGCGAGCGTGTTCCGGATCAATCTGAAGCAGGCGCGCCGCCGTAGCACGCGCGTCAGCGTCCTCTTGTCTCAGCAGCTGTACTTCAGCGAGTCGGCCAAGGACCTCCACATCTTCAGGCACTTGCGCCAGATACGCCAGATAGAGATCGACGGCTTCGCGGGTATCGCCCGTCTGCGTATAGATGAGTCCGAGATTGCAGATCAAGTCGCGATTGAAAGGATCCAGGTCGCTCGCATGTCGAAAATGTTCAAGGGCCGTGTCCGTCTCCCCCGCCTCCCACGCCATCACCGCGAGATTCACACGCGCCTCCGCAAGATCGGGATTCAACTCGACAGCAGTGGCGAATCCTGTACGTGCCGCCTCGGTATCACCGGCGCGCGCATGCACGAGCGCACTAAAATTCTGCGCCCATGCGGACGTCGGATCGATGTTGGTCAGACGGGCTGCGACGGCCGCCGCATCTGTGGGACGTCCCGCATCCAGGCACGCATCTGCGAGCACGAGCAAGACCTCAACAAAGTCTTCCTTTGCAGCCAGGGAGCGCTCGTAACATTCAATAGCCCCTTCTGTATCACCGCCAGTGCGTCGCCGATCGCCCTCTTCAAGGGCCGCCACGGCAGCGACCTCTCTGCCACACAGATCAGTCGCTGCCCATCCTGCCGTCAGTGCGACTGTTTCTTCATCCGCGGGATCTTCGACGACGACCTCCTCAGCAGCCTGGATCTTCCAATCTCGTCGGCGCAGGGCCCGTGCCAGATTTGCCAGTACAGCAATGGATGCAAAGCCCACATCGAAGCCACCGACCTCTGCCAACGCGGAGGCACGAAGTACGACGCAGGGGCTGTCGACGATCGCCGAAATTGAAACTTCTGCGATGTCATTGCCCATCACACCGGAGACGCGGTCCGGGATCAGCAGACCAAGGCGATCTACCGTCTCAAAGTGAGCGATCAAGGAACGCACGTCTGCAGGATCCATCTCGACATCATGGGCGAGGATGAACACCAACGACACGTCCTCATCCACATTTGACCGAATCGCGTCGAGTTGTTCCCCCAATACATGCTCGTCCTCTAGACTGACTGAATACCGAGCGTGAGCGCCGACGATCAATTCGAGCGCAGCATCTGTCTCGTGCGTTGGCGCTTCGCCCAGAATGATGGCAGCCGCCTTGATGGCCTGGGGAAGAGCGTCGGGAGTGAGCGGGAGCTTGTTGAGCGCCTCGAGGGCCTCCTGTGCTTTGTGCGCCGAATCAGCCCAGGTAAAATGGGAGTGAATGTGTGCCATTCCACGCACGCCACGACGATGGGCCTCGCTGCGCTCGGTGAAGACGTGCCTCATCTGTTGTCGCAGGGAGGCAAGATCGGGCTCCAGCTCCCATGCTTGACCAGCGGTTTCTTCACCACCAAAAATCACGGGCTCGCGGGTGCTGTCGACGAAGTAGCCGATCTCCTCGGGGCAGAAGTCATCGCATGCCCCACCTCGTGTGAGGATCACAGGCAGACCGCACGCCATCGCCTCGGCGACGGGCAGCCCAAAGCCCTCGCCGCGATAGGGATGGACCAGAGCGTCAGATGCGGCATAGAGGCGTGGGATCTGATCGCCGGGTAGATCTTGCGTCAGATATTGAATCTCGGCACAATCGGGATCAGCTTGCAGCTTCTCAATGGCCTCTCCCGCTGTCTGCTGATCGTAGAAGGTATGGACGCCCATGTCCTTGATGACGAGGGCAACATCCTCGTCGCAACCAAACTCTGCACCGAAAGCCTGCAGCAGCACATCGATCCCCTTTCGGTGCAGCGTACCACCGACAAAGAGGAACCTGAAACTCGCCTTCGTATCGACCACTTCGTGAGCAGTCAGCCCCGGACAGAAACGCTCCGGGTCCACGCCGGGTGGAACCACCGCTACGCGCCTGGGGTCGACGCCACTGCTGATGTAGCAGTTGCGCACATAGTTCGTATATGCCCAGACCTGATCGACACGGCCATCCGCAACCGCCTCCACCCAACTGACGGGCACACTACCAAATTCCCATGGCTGCATGAGTACGTGACGCCCCGTGGCAGGGCGCTCCAGATCAGGTGGCCAGCGATGCCGGACGTGGACATCGGCCTCTTCCAGTCCTTGTCCCATGCGGCTTGCAAGCACCTGGAAACGCGGATCCTCCTCGACGCCAAACTGATCGACTTCAAATGGGATCAGCCCAATGTCCGTGTCACCGTGGCTCAGCATGGCCATGACGAGTTCACGGTTGACGAAGGCCAGACTCGAATGGAGAAAGAATGACCCCTCCCAGTTGATGCGCCGAGGTTGCGGCTGATCACTGGGTGCCAGAGGCGCCGCGGGAGTTTCAGACGCAGATGTTGCCTGTACAGGATCTGCCGACGAATCAGATCCGCCATTGGGGGTGGCAAGAGTTCGTGCCGCCGCCGCGATCATGTTGACCGGTTGAGTGACAGGCTCCTGGCCCACCTGCAGTCGTCCCACGCCATCGAAACGACCATTCCAACGCTCGACAAAGCGGCTCACATTCTCTTGCACGTGATCGTAACGACCCTCTGTCTGTGCTTCATGATGATCGACAACGGCGTCACCACAGTAGACCACTCGATAACCACGCTCACGGGCCCTCAGGCACAGATCGACGTCCTCGACACCATTGACAAACTGTCCGTCGAATCCCCCTAGTTCTTCGAAGAGATCACGTCGAATCATCATACAGGCACCGGTAACCATATCCAGATCGCGCGAAGTGGTCACTCGTGGATCGTCAGCGGCTGCTCCCCGGAACACGTGTTCAGGGATTCCGTCGACGAGTTCTATACCTGCATGCTGTACGGTGCCGTCCGGATAAAGGCATTGAGCGCCGACAATTCCGATGCGCTCATCTGAGTCTGCAGTTGCAACCATCGTGGACAACCACTCGGCATGCGGCACCGTGTCGTTATTGAGAAACAGCACATAGTCAGCTTGAGATTCGGCAGCCCCCTGATTACAAGCGCGTGCAAAGCCGAGATTGCGATCATTGCTCAACACGCGTAGATCGCCTTCCATCGCGTGCAGCAGATACATGGTCCAGTCCGTCGAGCCATTGTCAACGACAAGGACTTCGTAGTTGGGATCGTGTGCCGTGTTGCCGGCGATCCCATAGAGACATTTTTCGGTTAGCTGTGCGCCATTGAACACGGGGATGACGATACTGACACGTAGATCGCTCTGTGTCTGTGTTTCAACGGCAGAAGTCGACTCACTACCGAGATCCACACCACTGGCAGCGGCAGCGGCTACGGCATCGTGAATGGCACGACGTGCATCGGAGTCATCATGCGCCGATGCTCGACGTCGCGGGCAATGGGCGACAAGCAGCAAGTGCGAGATAGACGCATCTCGCAGCAGGGCGGCACCATCGCCGTCATGTGATGCCACGATCGCGGCAATCTCTTGCAGCGCTGGAGATGGTTCACTCGTTAGAAAACGTGACCGCTCAAGATCTACATCGAAGCCGCCCGCATCGAGAAATCGACTGATCTGCTCGGTGGCCAAGGGATGTGTCTCACCACCTTGCAGATGTAGCAGGCGCTGCATGTGCGCCGCGGATCGCGGTTGTGGAATAAGCCACGCCAGCAGGCCGCCCGGAGTGACCGCGGCCAGTGCCGCTTCAATCTGGCTCCGGGAGGGCGTTGCCGTCTGCTCGCCCAGCAATAGAACGTCAACAGGCTCCGCGTCTCGAAGGCCGTCGAGACTGACCGCCTTGACTTGAACCGAGTTATCATTGGACAATGCTGAGAGGAAGGCGGACACAGGTTCAAATCCACTACCACAGATCAATACACGCTGTGGCGAATCTGCGGACGATGACTCGTCAGCCAGCAGCGGCTGCATGTGAGAACTGAGCGCAGCCTGTGATAGTGTTGGAAGAGCATCGAACATCATTGGCACACCAAGCCCTCGCCCGTCACGCACGCAAGGCGGCGTGCTGGAAGGTGTTGAAAATCTGTTGAGAGCTGAGTGCTAGCGGACGAAGCGAATCGATCGCGGGCCCAACCCAGATTCGGGCCGTGGCGGATTGGGCGGATTCTTAGCGTCCCGCCTTGTTCCAAGCTTGACTGAGTGCCTTTAACTCGTCGGCCCCAGCTGTCGCCGCCTGCTCGTTTTCTTCTTTGATCCGTTCGTAGACCTCGCCTCGGTGCACGGGAATCTCCGAGGGTGCCTCGATCCCCAAACGGATCTGGCGCCCCTGCATCTCCAGAACGGTGATGCGGATTTGACTCCCGATGACGATGCTTTCCCCAGCTTTACGCGTCAGTACGAGCATCTTGATCTTCCCTGACCGTGCCCGGCTCAGCCGGAACGGGCCTGTCCCTGTGCCTGGCTTGCCTGATCGGCTGCCAAGAGTGAATGCTTGGTCGTGTAGCGATCGTCGACGAGGATCATCTGGCGAGCCAGCATTTTCCGCGTGTTGACGGCGATCGGTCCCTTGAGATTGGCCGTCACCTCTGACGGTATTTGGCTCAAGGTGACAATGCAATACATCTCCAGATCTTCCGTGGCTTCGATCTGAAGACCGTCCAGGTCTTCCGAACCAAAGTTGGGATTGTAATCTGGAAAGATGAGCATTGGATTCAGTACAACGAACCCGACGGCTGGTTCATCAACAGAGAGTAACCGAAGAAACGGTGCCTCATCGTCGACCTGCACAATTCCAAACGTCTTGAGACGTTCAAAACCAGGCAGCCCCTCGGGAAAAGACAGAACACTGGTTCCCTCCACCGTCACTTCGCCAAATTTGGCGTTGGTGAAAGTTACCTCGTTGGTTTCGCTCATGAAGCGTTCCCCTGCGCGTCACCCCTTCGGGGTGGACTGAGGCTTTTGTTCATCAATGCAGTCTTTGATGCGTCGACAACTTGTCGACGAACGAGTCGCGGGGAGAATTCACTCCGCCTCAAGGGGGATTGAGACGGTACTGGTGGAAAATTGATCAACCGATGAAGTCCATCAGGGACTGGGGTATCACCGTACTACCCGATGCCAATGCAGCCTGAAAAACGTCCTGCTCTTGCTGCAAATTCACGATCGTCGAAGTCAGATCGACATCCTCATCCTCAGACAGGATCGTCGACATTTCTGTTGTCACGCGATCTAGAATATTTCGCGTCAATTCCATTCGATTGACACGCGCACCTATTTCGCCTCGTACAGCTGAGATCTTTTCGCGCATGTCGGCCAAGGCCGTCAATGATTCGCGTACTTTCGTCACATCATTATCTGCCAACGAATCACGCAGGTCGATGAAGACATCGAAGGCGTTGAGACTGCCTTCATACACTGAGTCACCTGATACGTTGACTTGCATGATGACTCCATCTGCCACTTCGCGTTCGATAGTGCCTGTTGCATCCCCCGCCGGATCCAGGGCAAGGATCTTACCTTCTTGATCCCGAATCGCATCGTACGGCGGTTCGCCGGTCTGTGTTCCGGCGAATATGTAACGACCGCGATAACGTGATTCACTCAGACTGACCGCGTGCTCGAGGAACTGGTCAACCTGAGCTGCAAGTGAGCTACGCTGCTGCGCATCGTACGTGTCACTTGCACCTTGCACTGCAAGTCCTCTGGCTTCGACGAAGAGCGTTTCAAGCTCGCCCAGATTCGCCTCGGACAACTCCAGCCATCCAGTGCCGTCATCAATATTCTTCTGGTACTGCTCGATGTTGCGTATCTCAGAGCGCAACGACAACGAGCGTTCTACCGCCGCGGGGTCATCAGACAGGTTGTTGAGGCGTGAACCACTCGACAATTCCTGCTGGTAGCGAACCATCCGACCAAAAGATCGGTTAAGGTTTCCTACCAAGGTGTTGACAGCCATTTGCGTGGTGACGCGCATGTTTGCCCCCTACCTCTGCTGCCGCGAAGCTGGCCAAATATAGCGGGGGTGCGAAAATCTGTCCATCATAAATACCCACTTATAGTTAGGTGCCATCGAACCGGGTTCATCCGTCTGACATTTTCCCAGGCTTTTCACAGGTTGATGGTCACTTCCATCAAGTCATCGATGATTGATACCGTGCGCGCCGCCGCCTGGTAGGCACGCTGGAACAGGACGAGCTTCGACGCTTCGTCATTGAGCGACACGCCCTGCACACTCTGTCGACGATTCTCAATCTGAGACGAAAACAGGCGATGGTTGCCCGCCATCGTCTGTGCTTCTTTGCTACGCGCACCAACTTCGCCGATCAAGGTGAAGAAGAATCCTTCGACCGTGTCTCCGCCGAGACCGGCGAGGCTGTCGTCATTGCGCAGTCCGGCGATCCCGAGAGCCACACCATTGTCGCCCGCATTGCCATCACCGGATGCCGAGATGTTATTGAGGTCGGCGATGATGCGGTCGTCTACGGCGATATTGCTTGCTGTCAGTTTGGCATTGTCGAAGAAGTCGACACCGGAAGAGCCTGTCGTTCCTGTGCCGGATCGGTGTAGACGATTGACCTCTTCCACCATGGTCACTGCAACCGTGTCCAGACGACTCTGAAAGTCTGGGATCGTGAGATCACGGGACTCCATCAGGCCACGTAGTGCACCTTCGCGAATTGGCACCAGGGAACCATCGTCGGAGAAGAAGATCGTCGACGTGGCCAGATCATTCTGATTGATCGTACGAGAGTCCAGGTGCACGGCCTGATTTTGTTGTACCAGACTGTGACCAGACAGTAGCACGGTGATCTGACCATTGTCCTTTTCCAGGACAGAGATATCCACGCGTTCTGAAAGGTCTTCCAGCAGACGATCACGCTGATCCAGCAGATCACCGCCTGTTCCGCCATCAAAACCGGAACGCGGAATCTCACCATTGATCGCGGCCAGGGAGTCAAGAATCGAATTGATCTCGTCCACCTGGGCAATGACTTCCTGATCCAGACTGCCACGCAAGTCGGCTAATTGTGTGTCGAGCTGATGCAGGGTGGTCACCATGAAATCGGCCTCTTGCCGGACTGCGGCCCGTGCGGCCCCACTCTCGGGCACATTGGCCAGGTCCTGCCAAGCATTCCAGAATCGACTCAGAGACCCACTCAGGCCGAGACCTGAAGGTTCGTTGAAGATCGTCCCTGCCTCACTCGATCCGGCGCCTGCCGGTTCGTTGAAGATTCCTTCGATCCCCGACAAAGCTCGCTCCATCGCCTGCCAACGTCCCAACACTTGTAACTCCACTCGCATCTGCGCGTCGAGAAACTGATCACGCTCACGCGTGACGGATGCAGCGTTGACGCCGCCGCCAACGCCACCAGGCACACCGGCGACGTTCTCCAACTCCACCGTGCGTTGCGAAAAACCCGGTGTATTGGCATTGGCAATGTTGTGGCTTGTGACCTGCAGTGCCGTCTGCTGCGCCTGCAGTGCCCGACGGCCAATTTCGATGCCGCTTGCGAGTGTGGTCACGATGAAATCTCTCTTGTGTTCTTTACGCTGTCCGGTTCAGGACAGACTTAGGGTTCTGCGTACGCTTTACGTTCTTGCCGAACTTGCCATACATACCACGATCACTTGGATCACCCGTCAGGATATCGAGACACCGGTCGGTGTATCGCTTCGATTGGCGAATGAGAAAAGCATTATTCTCATTCGTGCGGCGAATCTTGCCATTCAGATCGAGTAACACCTGACGCATGCGGGCCAGCTCCTCCGAATGGCGGGAGTCGATGACGGCGATCAGCTTCTGCAGGTCTGCGTGCTCAGAATCGACCTCGAGCTGCTCAGAGAGCAACCGCACGAGGCGCAATCGCTCTCCTTCAAGACGCTGTGCAAGGATCACCTGGTCGGTCTTGCGTACCGTCGTCGCCGTCATCGCATCGATGTCGTCATCGACGATCGCCTTCTGCTCGCAGTGCAGGCAATCGAGCAGCTCATGAAATACACGGACTTCCTCATTGATCACCTCGACCAGACGTCGAGAAGCCGCGGCTGTCGACATCTCTTCCTCTGTACGCAGAGGCTGCAGAGGAATGCCTTCGTTGTTGGATGGTTCACTCATCGTTCAGTTGTTTCCGTACCCACCGTCGCCGGTGAGAGTTGTATAGTCGGCACGACACCACTCAATGGCATCACACCACGTTCCAGTAGCAGCGGATGGGTTGCCTGTGGGGAGGCGACCGCTGTGGGGATCTGTGCGGGGGGATTGACCGTTTCTTCTTCGATACCCATCTGGCGGGCCAGTTGACGATAGAGGACTTCATTCAACCCTCTTGAGCCATGACGTCCAGCAAGAGACTTGCTCCATTCCTCGTCGAGCATGCCCTGAAAGACCTCTTCTCCCTGACTCTTCTTGATCAGGCCTCCGTCGCCGACGGTCTCGCGCATTGCCTTAAGCATCTGATTCAGAAAGACCGCCTCGAATTGGCGGCTCGCCTCCCGCAGAGCTTCTCGCTGCGCTTCCACCGTGCCGCCACGGTTGCCTGCGCGCAAGGCGTCGAGCTCATTCAGACCGCGAGTCTGTGCGCCTGTTTCCATTTGCTTGCCGACCAGCGACTGGTCACCCGCAGCCCTCAGGCCACTGATCATGCTACCGTCAGACATCGTCGTTCACCCTACTGGATGATGAGGTCGGCGCGCAGTGCGCCGGCCGTCTTCAGGGACTGAAGGATTGAAATCAGGTCTCGGGGAGTGACGCCGAGTGCGTTCAGATTGCGTACCAACTCACGCACAGTCGGCATGGCGCCCACATCGAAATTGTTGATCATCGGGTGCAGATGATCGGGCTCCTCAACAACCTCCGCACCACCACCGAACAGATCACCCTCTGCTGCATCTCCGGGGATCTTCAACTTGAGAGACCCGTGTGACATGGCGACGGATGAAACAGACACGTTCTCACCGATCACGACGGTTCCTGTGCGCTCATTGACGACCACTCGTGCCGGCAGGTCAGGCACGACGGTGATCTTCTCGATGTCAGCCATGAATTCTGTCAGCAGGTGTGACTGGGAAAACTGCGGATCCAGGCGGATCTGTATTGTGCCAGCATCCACTGCCTTCGCCAGGCCGAACTCACCGAAGTATTCGTCGATCGCCCACGCAGTACGTGCCGCCGTGGTCCAATCGGGGTCATAGAGTGTGACTTGCACGTAACCCGTCACATCGATCAGTCTCTCTGGTTCGGCCACGACCATTCCGCCATTGGGGATCGTGCCGACGACGGAGTGATTCTTGCGAATCGAACCGGCACCGCCGCCGCCCAGATTGAAACCGCCGATACTGATCGGTCCTTGCACTTGCACGTAGACCTTGCCATCAGGGCCGGCCATCGGTGTCAGCAGCAAGGTTCCACCTTGCAGCGAACCCGCGTCGCCGAGTGAGGCGACCTGTACGTCGATGTGATTTCCCGTGCGATCATAGGGTGACAGAATCGCCGTCGCACTTACAGCAGCGACATTACGCACCCGGATCGCGCTGGGATCAACTGTGAGATTGAGACGCGTCATCATATTCGCCAGCATGCGCAGCGTGAAGCTCGCCTGACGACCATCACCGGTCCCTTCAAGACCAATGACGAGACCCATTCCCGTCAGCGGGATTTCCTGCCCCATCTGCAGTCGGGCAAGATCCTTGATACGGACCGCAGTTGCTGCACAGACCTGCCCGACAGGCACGATCATGGCAGCACAGAAGGAGATGAGAAGGATTAGACGATGCATGGCGTTTTCCGCTTCCCTGCGTTCAGAACAGCCAGTTGACGAGACGAACGAAGATGCCGGGACGAGTTCCCTGCGTCATGGAACCCTTACCGGTGTATTCGATGTTGAGATCGCTGATACTTGAAGAAGGCACGGTATTGTCGGAGCGAATCAGTGCAGGATTGATCGAGCCACTCAGATGAATCGCCTCGGTCTCCCCATTGATCTTCAGTGTGCGCACGCCATCGAGCACCAGATCACCGTTGGGTAACTCGTCGATGACGGACACGGTCATCCGCGCTGTCAGACGTGCACTACGCGACGTCGATGCGGATCCGTCGAAGGTGTTTGAGAAGTCACTGTCGAGCGCATGCAGTGGCACGAAACTCAGGACGTTGCCAGCACCTGGGATATTGCTGGCAACCTGCATTTCATTCGACTTCTCCGTCGATGTCGACATCTGATTCGATGCCGAAGCATTCTCCGAGATGATCACCGTCACAGCGTCACCCACAGATGAAGCCTTGGGATCAGAGAACATCGATCCTGCTTGCGCCTGGGCACCGACACTCATCAACCCAACGAAGACGATGGCTAGTAGATGCTTCATCATAGCCCCTGAACCTGCACGAGACCGGGCTCCAGAATTTCACCCCGGATCACCTTGCCCGATGCATCATTGCGTACTCGTATGCGTTCGCCGACCCCGCCGTCCTGCATGGCCTCGCCAACTGTCTGCAAGGTCATATTGGCACTCTTGACGAGCATCACGATCTGATCGCCGCGATGAATCACTGGCACCGGTTCCGCGTGGCGATGAGTGATGACGTCTCCCGCACCGATGGGTCGACTCGATTGGATCAACTCCAACTCCTCGAGGGACGTATAGAAGCCATGCTTGAGGAGCGTGACATTGCGCTCTTCCAGATCGACGGCGCCATCCTCGAGTAGCAAGTCGCCACGACGAAGTGTGCGCGATGTAACGACGACGTCCCGATAAATGCGCGTGTCCACAGTGATAGCCATTGTGCGCACCAATTCACCATCGACACTGACTTCCAGCCTTGTGACGGTGGGTCCGCGGAAGGGACGGTTCGACAGCTTGCGTACGTGGTAATCGACGACTCCCGGTGTCTCGAGCAGAATATCCTGCTTCCAGCGCACATCGATCTCGGTGCGTGCCTCGGGATCGACATCCTCGTCTGCCGCCAATTGGTCGCGGACGAAGTTGGCCACGACACTGCGGATGATATCCTGCGGTATGACGATCGTCTGCGGCGCCACTGGATTCGGTGTATCCTGCGACCGAGACTCGCCCTGGCCCTGTGCTGCGGCCGTCGAAACAATGGCAAAGGCCAGTGAGGCGAGGACGAAGGCGACGTCGATGAGGCGGATTCGAGACATGACGATTAGCGCTTCAGGCTGTTGGCGTTGGCGAGCATCTCTTCTGACGTCTGGATCGCTTTGGCGTTGATCTCGTAGGCTCGCTGTGCCACGATCATGTTCACCATTTCATCTACGACTTCGACGTTGGACAACTCCAGGAAGCCCTGGCTCAATTTGCCATACCCCTCGGTATCAGGCTGTCCACTCTGAGGGACACCTGAAGCCTCCGTCTCGAGAAACAGATTTCGACCGATCGTCTTCAGACCGGCTGGATTCACGAAGCGAGCCAGCTCAAGTTGCCCCACCGTCTGCAACGCGGGGTCGCCGGGAATTTTCACCGACACCTCACCATTGGAGGATATATTGATCGCCGTTGCGTCGGCAGGAATTGTCACTTGCGGTTCGATGGAGTAGCCATCGGAGGTGACGATTGTGCCTTCCGCTGATTTCTTCAATGCACCATCTCGCGTGTAGGAGACCGTGCCATCAGGGAGGGAGACCTGCAAAAAACCATCACCATCGATCGACACGTCTAGGGGATTGCTCGTGGAAATCACCGTGCCCTGCGAAAAAATGCGCTGCGTTGCGACGGGCCGGGTGCCGTAACCGATCTGCAATTCCACCGGGACCTGAGCCCCCTCGGCTTGCGTCGCACCTGCCAATCGCAATTGCTGATACAGCAGATCCTGGAATTCCAGCTTGCTCTTCTTGTAGCCAGTCGTATTCACATTCGCCAGGTTGTTGGCGATGTTGTCGACATTCATCTGTTGGGCGATCATGCCCGTTGCTGCGGTATATAGGGCCCTGCTCATCGTCGTCTCCTGTTTCCTCTAATTCCTGTGCGTCTCATCTCGGTGAGGTGTGAGCGCCTACTCACTCCCCTTGCTCTGCTGGACCCTTGGTTA
>Ga0233434_1001896_pt1 | contig 19341 bp, 17 predicted proteins | sample SI_122_August201_4_FD_182738 | JGI IMG/M metagenome (GOLD analysis project Ga0233434, IMG submission 182738) | Seawater microbial communities from Saanich Inlet, British Columbia, Canada - SI_122_August2016_120_MG | ecosystem: Environmental > Aquatic > Marine > Inlet | place: Canada: British... | reverse complement strand
TCCATTAACTAAATTCTGTGATATTCAAGGAATGTTGGAACTCTTTGAAGACAAGGCAGAAGAGATTCGTTCTGGTAAAAACAAATACTTTACGATGCTTGAGGTTGTAAGAAAACTAAAAGGCTTTGTTGATTCTAAAAAACAACCAGCAGGATTAGATTTAGCTAAAATGTTTGGTAATATACTCATGAAGAGGTCATTTGATTCAGTTGGCTCATGGCACGTCAAGGGATTATTCCTTGGTATGATGCACTTCCAAGACAAATACAATGAAGATTTAGAAAGATTACAAAGATGTGATATTCACTATGTTACTCCCGACCTTAGAATAGTTCCATTTTGTGCATTTAATGTAATTCCAGAATGGTACAGAGATAGAATTCAAAAGAAATATTCTATCACTGTAGAGGAATGGGAAGAACGTGAAGGTGTAAAACTTGAAGATGGTCTATATCGAGGTCTTATGAGACGTGGTGCAGGTGATGAACTTGCTGCTGGCTGTGCAAAGAGTCAGATGTTCCATGATGCTTCTCAGGCAACAATGTAAGATAGTTTATCTTAAATTTCAAAAGAGTAATAACCGTTCTAACTAGTTACTGAAATAATGATCTCTGATACTATATTATTTCAAACTAAATCATTTGATTTTAAATTACATCATCTTGCTGTAATTGGAATCTTACTTTTATCATTTTCAATGTCATATGTTATACGATCTCAACCTCTTGATTATGGATTTGAATTAAATGAATTTGATCCATTTTTTAATTTTCGTGCTACTGAATATTTGTTAGAAAATGGATTTTTTGAATATTTTGAATGGTATGATAACAAAAGTTGGTATCCCACGGGACGAGATATTTCTGCAACTTCTCAAGTCATGCTTCATATCACTGCAGCAACAAGTTATCAAATATTTGGTGGCAATTCAAATCTATATGATTTTACTATATTATTTCCATTAGTTATTGGTTCATTAACTGTAATTGTTATTTTTGCACTAGTACGATTATTTGCAGGAACTACTGCTGGTTTAATTTCATCATTACTTTTTGCGGTATCTCTTCCAATTACTATAAGAGGAATGGCTGGCTGGTTCAAATCTGAACCTTTGGGTATTTTTTACGGCTTACTTGGGATGTATTTCTTTTTAAGTGGAATCAAGTCTGAAAATAAAAAAATTGCAATTTTAAAAATAATATTTGGAGGTGTAATTATGACTTTTGGAATGGCTTCATGGGGAGGAAATCAATTTTTTATAATTCCAATTGGAATGTTTATTCTAGTATTACCATTTATTCGAAAAGATCATAAATTTTTAGTTTGGAGTATTCCCTTATTTGTTTTAACCTTTCTTTTAACTGCAAGTATTTTTGAAAGACCTGGGTTAAGTTTTGTATTTGGTTTAGGGGGATTTTCTTTAATTGTTCCTACTATTTTTCTAATAGTTTGTATATTTATTCAAAAATTAAGTAAAGATAAAAATAAAATAAGAAATGGGTTGATTTTATTATTAACTATAACTATTCTTGGATCCTTTTTACTCATAGTAAATGAAGATTCTAATTTTCTCCCATTACCTAGTTATCGTTACCTAAATGCACTAAATCCATTTATGACTGCAATAGATCCATTAACTGATTCAGTTTCAGAACATCAAACAACCGATCTTTCAGCGTCTTTTATTTTTAATTCAATTTATATGATTTTTGCAGGAATCGGAGTTTGGATTATTTTAAGTAAAAAAGTTACTCAAAGTGAAATTTTCCTAAAAAATGATGTGATAGCATTTGTTCTAATTTTAGGAATTACTAGCACATATGTCAGTTCTGCGTTTATACGATTAGAATTATTCACATCTTTATCATTAATTATTCTTACATCAATTGGATTATCTATTTTAAGTAAAGAAATTTTTAGGATTAATTTTTCTGGTGTAAAAAATTATGCGTTAAAAACTTCATATGTTGTAATTATTTCTGTTTTATTCACTATTCCTCTTGTATACCCTGATTCTAGTAGTGGTAATTGGATTAGTGTTGTTGATATACCTCCAACAATTCTCAATGGAGGAACAAATTTTCCTCCTACTAATGATTGGTTAGAAACTCTCGATTGGATAAAAAATAATACTGATAAAGATGTAGTTATTGCTTCATGGTGGGATTATGGATATTGGATTACTACTATGTCTGATAGAACAACATTAATTGATAATTCTACATTGATTGATTCTAGAATTAAACATATGGCAGAAATATTTCTTAGTTCGCCTGATGAAGGATGGGATATGTTAAATAAATGGGGTGCTGATTATGTAGTTGTATTCGTTGCAGCTGAAAAATTGGAAAATTATTCTAATTCAGGTCAACGTCTTTATCTATTAGGTCCTGGTGGAGATGAAACTAAAGCACCGTGGTTTATTCGCATAGCTGGATTACCACTTCAAGAGTATCTGTATTCTGATTTGTATACCATAAATAATAATTTCTTTAATAATACTCTTTTAGGTAAAATGATTCCATATACCCCAATTGCATATTATGATCAAACTACTCAACAATCATGGACTGAATTTAAACCTGGATTTTATCCTCTTTATGTTGAAGATGTTAAATACTCTTCTGGCAATAATGCCCCACTAAAATTAGTTCATTCATCCCCTAGTTTTAGTGATGATGAAAATGGAAAGATCAATATTGTTTTGGTTTATGAAATTAATCAAAACTATGTTTCATCTGATCTTCAGTAATTTAATTACCTGCATATAGTTAATCCCTACATTTTTTTACAAACTTCATCTTTGTTACATAAATAACTATGATAACTATGCCTAAAAACCAATAATGTGGCAGATCTTTTAACCCAATACCTTTTAAGCTCTACAATTATTTTTGTTTTGTGAAAATTCTTCTTATATCTCCAACTCGTTCCGGAATAGGTGGCATCGCACAACATGTACAGGGATTAGAAACTTTTTTAAAAAATGAAGGAAATAATGTTGAAATCATTTCATCAGAAAATACTTTTACTATTCCAATCAAAGGACTAAAAAATCCAAGCTTCATGATTTCTTCTTCTTTAAAGGCAAAATTTAAAAAAAATAATGATATTGTTCATGCACATAATATCCCATCAGCTAAAGCAATGAAAAATGCATCTGGAAAAAAAATACTTACAATACATGGAATTTATTCACAACAAATAGAAAATCTACATAATAAGACTACTTTAAAAATTGCTACTAACTATGAAAAAGAAGCATTAAGATGGGCTGATGCAATTACTGTTGTTTCAAATGATGCATTTGATTATTATAAAAAATTAGGATTAAATGTTTATCATATTCCTAATTCTATTGATCTGGATTCTTTATCCACAAAATCTGATCGAAGATATAAAAAACAAATTATTTTTGCAGGAAGATTATCTTCAGAGAAAGGAATTGATGTATTATGTGAATTAATAGAAATTTTACCTTTAGATATTCATTTAATCATTTTAGGTTCCGGTCCAAAAGAAAATTTAATTAAAAATATCAAAAAACCTAATGTTGATTATCTGGGATATTTGCCCAAAAATGAAACTATTTCATTAATTAGAGGTTCTGATATTCTTATCCAACCATCATTAATTGAAGGCATAAGCTCTACAATTTTGGAAGCAATGGCATGTAAAGTACCTGTAATTACTACAAATGTTGGTGGAAATAAGGAAATTATTGAACATAATACAAATGGAATTCTAATTGAGCCTAATAATTCTCAAAAATTACTAGACAATATATTGAAATTATTTACTAGTTCTGATTTTAATAATAAATTAATTAATTCTGCATACACTAATGTAAAAAAATATGATTGGAGTCATGTTGGTAAACTCTACCTTAATTTGTATAGTCAATTATTGAAATCATAACAATTTTTATCAATCAAATAGTTGAATTATCTTATATACTAAAATTTTGTCTCTCTAAAAATATAACCGTGTTGATTAAACGTACATACTGATATGAAAAAAGTTTCAATAATTACACAACATGATATGAACACTCCTAATGGTAGTACCATTAGACCAAAATGGCAGTTTGAAGCATTAAAAAAAAATAATTTTAATGATGTAGAACTTGTTGATAATTTTAATGAAACTAAATTAAATGATATATCTGATACATTAATTCATGCACATCAGTTTAGTGGAAAATGGATTAAAGATCAAAAATATTTTGTAGATATTCATGGGTTAGAACATATTCAATCATTAAATTTATCACATGGATTTCCAATTTACTCTTGGAAGAAATACGCATATGTTGCAAAATCTTATTATTATAAAAAATTTGAAATAAATCTTTTCAAAAATTCTACTCATTTAATTTGTTCAGGTGAAGATATTTTTGAAAAAGTAAAAAAATTTCAAAATTCCTCTGTTGTTAGAAATGGAATTTTCTTAAATAATTTCCCTCCTACAACTTGTAATGAATTAAGAGTTGCAGTAGTTGGACCTTTTCTTCCTGGAACAATAAATTATGATGGTCTTAATCTGATTAAAAAGACAGTAAAAGGCTTACCAGATATTAAATTTATGTTTATTGGTAAAACTGATTATTATTTTAGAAATGAATTAAATTTTAAAAATGTTGAATTTTTAGGGTTAGTGAATAACTATTCTGAATCTTTAAGAAGTTGCAGTGTATTATTTTCACCATATCCATCATATGCTAAATATTTGGGCTCAAAAAACAAGTTTTTAGAAGCTGCAGCTTGTGAAATGCCAATAATTACTACATCCTCTGGAGCAGTAGATTTTAAACAAGAATTGTTATTAATTGGTAATTCATCAGCTGAATTAATTCAATTAATTGAATCTATGAAAAATGAAAATGAAAGAAAAAAAATTGGTAAATCTCTTCGTGTAGAAATTGAAAAAAATTATAATGCTAATATTGAAATTAAAAAAATTGTAAAATTATATGATGAATATTTATAAAATTTTTATGGTTACATTTTTTTATCAATAGTTTTTGCCAATAATTCAAAATCTGTTTCATAATCCCTAAAAAATTTTTCAAAATATTTTATTACATTTTTAGATTTACTTTTATTTCTTTGAATTGATGATAAAATTATTGCATTGTTCATAATATCGCTGTATCTAATCGGAATTGAAATATTTTTAGTAGCTTGTATTATTGCATTTAATTCATCATTTTTAAACCGAAAATTTTCTAATGTATTTTTAATTATTTTTGGTAGTTTTGAAATATCATGAACTCTGTTTACCATTGATACTACATCATAATAATCATCAGCAAAAAGAAATACTGGTTTTTCAAAGAAAAGAGCTTCAAATGCAGTTGAACCTGAAGTTGCCATAACACCTTGACTTTTTGAAATCAAATCTTGAGAATATATTGATGGATGAATTAATTTTACATTTGGTATGTTGATAATTCTTTGATAATCCTGAACTGAACGCCAGAACTTTAATTTTTGCATAGGGTGTTCTTTAACATATAATAAAAAATCAACAGGCATAGAGCGAGCAATATTTTCTATTAAATTTAACTGATCAATAAAAAATGGTGCAGTTACACTAGGTTTTGCTTCTGGTTCTGTTTGTAATGGAAAGTAAAAAAATTTTTCATTTTTAATGAATTTAGATGAATTTTTGTTGAGAAATTTATTCCTTTTTTTAATTTCAAAATAATTTTGGTATCTAAATTGAAGCATTTTGGATTTACTTTTCCCCTTATTTTGATATATTGTTTCAGGTTCATAAAAAAATCGTTTTGTATAATGTTTAATTTTGTCAAATATGTTAGAATTATTGAAATTAAAATTAGATTGAATCTTAATAGTTTCAAATGCTGATTGATTTTTAATTAAATTTTTATTAAATTCATCATTTATATTTTTCTGATTTGAAATTATTTTTTCATATTCTTTAGAAATTTCTCTAGATATCAAATTATCTGAAATTACAATTTTGTTATGCAAATGAATAATATTTGTCATTGAAATTTTTACATTCATTTTTTTTGCAAGTTTATACAGAAGAAAATCTGCAAAATTTTCACCTGCTGATTGTAATAGTACTAATTTTGGATCATATTCTTTGAAAATATCCACAAAAAATTTTACTGAGTTTTCTACTATTGGTAAAATTTCTTCTTTTTTAAAATGATGGAAATGTGTATAAAATTTATAAAAAAATCTATCCATAAAAATATTTAACCAAATATCTAAATCATATTCTTTTTCAAATTTTTTGAGATTTGCTAAACTATAAGAAATTTTTTCTTGATAACAATCAGGATAATAGAATAATTTTTCAAATTTAATAAATTTTTGTGTTTTTAGAAAACCCATATCTTGTTTAGTTGTTGCAATTCCAACAAAATTTACTTCTGCTATTTTTGATAAGGCATAACAAATTCCAAGGTGAATATATGTATAAGAACCATCGTCAAACCAAATTAAAACAGTATCTTTTTTAGGTTTTTGATCCTGCAATTTTTATGTTAAGATATTTGAACTAATTAATCTTTTAGAAATTAATCATATTTTTATAAATTAAAATATTGCATATTTTTTGAGATTACTCTACTTATTCATAATTTAATTAGTTAAATGATTTTTTACTAATGGATGTATGTTAATTATATAAGTAAATTTGTTGGAATTTTATTTGTATTGTTTTTAATTGAAATAGTCTTGTATTTACTAACAGTTTTTTATATATTTTCTAAACTCTGTGTTGTTCATTTTTACAATAAGTTATATTAAAATTTATAATGTGAGATGTTTATGGTATCATTAAAAAAAATTTTTCAAATAATTAAAATTATAATAAAAAATCCTAAAGTTTTAGGGTATGTGTATGAACATGATAATCCCACAAAAAATTATGTCATAAAGCATTATGGACTAAAAAATGGTCTACCTACTATTGATTTTCAAGACATTTTACCAGATTTTAAAGAAACCATTACTCATTATTCTGCATTATCTTATGGATCAACAATTTCCGATTATGCGTTGCTTAAAGGATTAGCCAGAAAATTTAAAGAATGTCGTTATTTAGAAATTGGAACCTGGCTTGGAGAAAGTCTTGTTAATGTAGCATCAATATCTAAAGAATGTATTTCAATAAGTTTATCTGATAATGAATTAAAACAAAAAGGTGTAACAAAAGAAGAAATTTCAATTCAAAGAATTTTTTCAAAAAATATTTCAAATATAAAACATATTAAACATAACTCGAAAACATTTGATTTTTCTTCAATTGGAACATTTGATTTTATTTTTATTGATGGTGATCATTCTTACAATGGAGTAAAAAAAGATACTGAAAATGCATTCAAAGTTTTGAAAGATGATTGTTCAATTATTGTTTGGCACGATTATTCTGATCTTTCTGGAACTGCAATCAATTGGGGTGTACTATCTGGAATTCTAGATGGATGTCCAAAAAAATACATAAATAATTTATTTCATGTTTCAAATACTATGTGTCTAATTTACATTAATAGAGAATTTATTGTAAAAAATATTCCATCACATATCCCAAATAAATTTTTTACACTAGACATTTCTTTGAAAGAATTTAAGGTTAAATGATTTCTATTTTAAATTTTTATTATATTTAAAAATGAAATAAAAATATATGGTAAGTTTTATTAAAAATAGAAATTAAATTCACAATATGAAATTTCTAGTTACAGGAGGTTGTGGTTTTATTGGAAGTAATTTTATATATAGAATTATTAAAAAATATCCTACTATACAAATTATTAATATTGACTCTATGACAATAGGATCAAACATACAAAATTTTAAAAAATTTCATAGTAAAAATTATACTTTTGTTAAAGGTGATATTTGTAATAATACATTAATGAAAAAACTTATTAAAAAAGTAGATTATGTAATTAATTTTGCTGCAGAATCTCATGTAGATAGAAGTATTTTTAATTCAGATACGTTTTTGAAATCAAATATACTGGGAGTACATAACATATTAGAAATTTTAAGAGAAAATAAAAAAGTTAGATTTTTACAAATTTCTACTGATGAAGTTTATGGTGAAAGTCTCAAAAAAAATTGTGTAGAAAGCGATGAATTAAATCCTTCAAACCCTTATTCTGCTACAAAAGCTGCATCTGAAATGTTAGTTCGTTCATATGTTAAAACATATGGATTAAATGCAAAAATTACTCGCTGCACAAATAATTTTGGTCCAAGACAATTTCCTGAAAAATTGATTCCAAAAATAATAATATCTGCTATAAAAAATGAAAAAATACCCGTTCATGGGGATGGGTTATCAAAACGTCAATGGATACATGTTTTTGATCACTGTGATGCAATTGAAAAAATAATTTTGAAATGGCCTAAATCGTTAATTTATAATATTTCAGGTAATTTTGAAACAACAAATATTGATATTATTAAAAAAATCTTAAACAAAATGAAAAAACCAGAAAATTTAATTACATTTGTATCTGATAGACCTGGACAAGATAGAGGTTATCGAGTTAATGCAAATTTGATAAAAAAAGATACGGGATTTAAACCAATTATGCCCCCAAAAAAATCCCTTGATGAAACAATTGATTGGTATATTCAAAATAAAACATGGTGGGGAATAATTCCATTTGAGAAAATAAAAAATCCTACACCTTGGAAATAATTAAATTATTTACGCGATTCTAATAATTCCGAATAAATTGTAGATAATGTCTTTCCAAATTCTTTATATGAGAATTTATTTATAAAATCTGTATTAAAATTTTGAAATTGATTTTCACTTTCTAAAACAGTTATGATTGCATTTTTAAGTTCAGTATTGTTTCCATAGTGTATCAAAATCCCATTTTTGTTTTTTTCATTTACATATTCATGGGTAGAACCTGCACCCGTAGTAGCTATAATTGGTAATCCTGATGCAGACGCTTCTATAATAACGCCAGCAACTCCTGCACCCTTTGGAATATGTAAAAGTGCAGTAGATATATTATAATAATAACAAAGTACATCATGTGTAAGTCTTCCAGTTAAAATAATTTTTTCATTAAGTAGATGTTCTTTTCTAAAATTTTTAACATATTTCATAAGAGGTCCATCTCCAACAATAATTAATTTAATATCATCATATTTTTTTTGAAGTTGATCAAATACTAACAATAATGATTCGATTCCTTTTCTTTCGGTCACTCTACCCACAGATAACAAATATCTAAAATCTGGATTTAATGAAATTTTTTCTGCAGCAAATTTTTTATCTCTTTTTTTAAATGTTAAAAAATCATGTGGAGATATTAAACGTGAAATTTTTTCTTTTGGTATGTCAAATACAGTTTCAAGATTATGAATTTCATCTGTACTAGACACTAAAAATCTATCAATTTTCTGTAATGCCCGTTTTTTGATAGATTTTCGTATTGGGAATAACCATTCATGTTTTCCTCCGGCCCACATAGCAATTAGTGGCATTTTTTTATGTAGTTTAGAAACCATGTAATCAAACGGATCAGGAACTTTATAATGAACATAATACCCTGCCACAAAATGACAAATATCATAATCTTTTACTAATTCAATTATTTTTGGAGCATAAACAATTGGTTCATGAACAAAACTTATTCTTCTAACTGGAACTCGAATTATTGAATGTCCATACTTATGTGTAAATTTTTTCAATGTTTTTTCTTGGGACAAATAGTATACTGTGGGTTCAAATTGTGCTTTAGATAATACTTGAGCTGTACGATGATAGTAATGATCTTCATTACAAATTACATTTTCCATAAATTTATCTGTCAATCTGGTTTCATACACATCATCTTCTAAAAATGCTGAAACTAATGGAATTTTCATAATATTGAGCATATATTTGGAATAATAATTCTTTACTGGTTTTTATAGGTATCATAACAATAAACTCTAATGATAAACACAGTAGTAATTCCTGCTGCAGGTTTAGGAACCAGATTATTTACAATTACAAAAGAAAATCCTAAAGAAATGGTTCCTGTTTTTTATAAAACAAAAGATAATCTGATTCTATTGAAACCACTCTTAGAAATAATTTTTGAAAATTTGTATGATTCTGGATTTAGAAATTTTTGTTTTATTGTCGGACGTGGAAAAGAAACAATTGAAAATCATCTTAGCCCTCACTATGATTTTGTAGAGTTGTTAAAGAAGAAAGGAGAAAATGATTATGCAAAAATTCTTTCAAATTTATATAAAAAAATTGAAAAATCATCTATTATTTGGATTAGACAACATTCGTTAAATGGAATAGGTTCTGCAACAATGCTTGCTAAAGACTATGTTGGAAATAATCCATTTCTTTTTCATGCAGGAGATTTGTATATTCCAAAAACAAAATATCTTAAAGATATGATTAAAGTTCATGAAAAATTTAATCCAACTGCAACAATAGGGTTAAAGAAAGTAAAAGATCCAAGAAGATATGGTGTTGCATCATTCAAAAAAAACAATGGCAAGTTAGAGATTACAAAAGTTGTTGAAAAACCAAAAAACCCATTAAGTAATTATGTATTAACAGGTGTAAATATTTTTGAAAAAGAAATTTTTAATGCAATAAAAAATACAAAACCCGGTGTAAATAATGAAATTCAACTTACTGATGGAATACAGACCACCATTAAAGGTGGTGGAAGAGTTGTTGGTTCTTTAATGAATTCTACAGATCCTTGTATCGATATTGGTGTGCCTAATACTTATTTTGATGCAATCAAATATTCATATAATCATGTCATTAAAAAGTAAAAAATATGATATATCTGATGAATAAAGTATGAGAATTCTTCTAATAGGCGGACATGGTTTTATTGGAAGTAATTTAATTAAAAAATTTAATAGAGAATTTGATTTTGTTGTAATTTCTTCAAAAAAAGGAATTGATACCGGAGATATTAAAACAGAATACATATCAGTGACAAACAAAAAAATAGTAAAAATTATTGAGACCCTAAATCCAGATATAATTATTCATCTTGCTGCACTTTCAGGTTTAAAAAAATGTGAAAATGATCCAAAAAAAGCATTTGAGGTAAATGTAACTGGTACTGAAAATGTCGTTGAAGGGTGTTTAAAGACAAATGCAAAACTCATCTTTATTTCATCAAGAGAAGTTTACGGTTCAACAATCAATGAAAAAAGTAATGAAGATGACATGTTAAATCCAGATAATATTTATGGTCAAACAAAAGTAAATGCAGAAAAAATTATTCAAAACGCTGCTAAAATTTTTGAATTAAATTATGTCATTTTAAGATTAACCAATGTATATGGTCCAGGTAGTAATTCTGGAGTTAATAGAATTATAAGAGAATCTCTAAGCAAAGAAAAAATTTTGGTTAATGGTGGCGAACAGATTTTGAATTTTATTTTTATCGAAGATGTAGTAGAATTAATCTATTTAGTTATTTTAAATAATAAATTATCAAAACAAATACTCAACATTGGTTCCAATGACACGTCAAGTTTAAAGAAATTTGTAGAACTTCTTGAAGAGTTGTTAAATGATCCGATCAATATACAATATGGGGAAAAACCTAGTTTTGAATCATTATTTTTTTGTCCAGATATCAGAAAACAACAAAATATTTTTGGATATGATTTTAAATATAGTCTTGAAGAAGGAATAATTAAAACATTACAATATATGAGAATTAATTCTTAAACTCTACTAAGAATTGTTTTGTTTATAATTTATTAGTAACTAAAAATATCTAAAATGATTTTTAATAATTTATTCATATTTTTTTTTATAATATGTATTAAATGATGTAAATTCAAATTCCTCTAATAGTTTATTCATTTTTGAAAATGTTTTTTCTATTTTATGAAACGTGACAAATTTATTTTTTGTAGGTAATTTTATTTGAGGAAAATATTCTGGAGTTAATTCCCATGAATGTATATACAGACTTGTAGGAATTTCTTGATATTGATATGATTTAATTGCATTTTTAATAAATTTTAATGGCAATGATCTAAGATAAAATCCTCCCGCTGTAGGTACTGTCTTCCCAAAAATTTTTGAAACCATTAAAGGAAATTCAATAAGAGTACCTTCAGGATCATTTTTCTCTAAATTTTTACTAGATATTTTATATGGTGATTTTTGAGCTGTTGGAATCCCATACATACTAGTTTTAGCGGGCATTACACTACTATCATATTTGTATCCGTTACTGACTAGTTCGTCAATTGCCCAAGAACTTTTTTTATTTAATGAAAAAGTTGGAGCTCTAAACCCTATGGATTTTCCAGAAGTTAGTTTTTCAAATTCTTTCAATTCTTTACTAAAGGTTAATTCATAATTTAATGAATCTAATCTTGTATGTTTCATAGTGTGAAATCCAATTTCATGTCCTTCAGATATTATTTTGTCAAGAATTTCGGGATTTGATTCTAAAAGTTCTCCAACTGTAAAAAAAGTAGCATGTGAATCATTTTTTCTTAAAAGTTCTAAAATCTTGTCCAGACCTTTAAACATTGTAGGTTTTTTCTCCTTTTCAGTTACAAAAGGCTCAACTAATTCAGGATGATACCAATCTTCAAAATCAATTCCAAGTAAATTCAAATCTATTTTGCCTCTAATTTGGTTATTTTTTAACTGATTTATTTTTTTAACTAAGAATTGATACGCTTTACCTCTATTGAGTGAATTACGTTGATATTCTATAATGATATTTGTGTTCCTTCACCCAAAATGAATTTCTTATTGCTTTCCTTTTTTTCTTTAATTATCTTTGAATTGGATGCAATTATGCTATTTTTAATATCTAATTTACCCTTAATTGTACAATTTGACATGATTATTGAGTCTGATATGTTGCAGTCATTAAGATGAGAATTTTCTCCAATACTCGTATTTTTTCCAATTACCGTGCTACCTTCAATAATGCAGTTCCCTCCAATAATTACCGGTCCTACAATTTTTACACCGTTTTTGATAATTGTTCCTTTACCAACTATGATCTTTCCTTCCATGATTACATGTTCTTCTTTTTTACCTTGAAATGATTCGGGCATATTTTCTAAAATAATTTTATTGGCTTCAATAATATCCTCAGGTGTACCCGTATCCTTCCAAAAATCAGTAATCATTCCATAAATAATTTTTTTATTTTCTTCAATTAGCATTTGTAATGCATCAGCTATTTCTAATTCATTTCTCCAAGATGGTTTTAATTTTTTTATTATTTCAAAAATATATGGAGTTAAAAAATAAATTCCTGTAACTGCAAGATTAGTTGGAGGGTTTTTAGGTTTTTCAGTAATTTTTATAATTTTATTATCTTCTATTTCTGCAATTCCAAATTGTGATGGATTGTCAACTTCACATAATAACAGAGAAGCTGATGCATCAGATTTTTCAAAATGTAAAATATAATCATTAATTTTTCGTTGAATAATATTATCCCCTAAAAACACTACAAATTTTTTATTATTTACAAAATCTTCACATAATGAAACTGCATGTGCAATACCTCTGGGAGAATCTTGTTGAATATACGTAAATTTTACCCCAAATTTTTCACCGTCTCCATAGTATTCTTTAACCTTCTTTGATCCTATTCCGCCAATAATGAATGCAATTTCCTTAATTCCCGCATTTACTAAAGTTTCTACACAATATTCTGACATGGGTTTGTTTGCAATTGGAAGTAATTGCTTTGGACCTGTATGTGTTAATGGACGTAAACGTGTTCCATGCCCACCATGTAGAATAATTCCTTTCATAATATTTTTAATTTTTTAAGCTAATTAAATTAATTCATAACATCATAGAAATATGTTATATTGTTGAAATATTTTTTCTAAAATTCTTCAATATCTTTTTTTTCAATTTCAATTAAAAATTCCCTAAATTCTTTAATTTCATTTTTATCCACTTTTCCTTCTTTTGCATCTAATAGACCTTTAATCATCTTGGCCATAATTGGATCTTGAAACATTTTCATTTTTATTTCTTCTCTAATTTGAGTATCTGTATGCCATTTTCCAATTAAAATTGAAATTGGAATATAAAAAATTGTTACAATTGTTACAAATACCCATAAATCCGTGATAAACGTTTCAAAAACTTTGTTTCCTTCTATCAGAAAATTATATGTGATTAAAAGAAAATTTACTAGTTGTAAAGTGAACATCAAATATGACGAATGACCCATTCTTCCATCCCACCACATTTTTCTCAAAAAATTTTTTTGCATATTTGATCATCCCTATTTTTTTTCAATCTTTTCTAACATTTTTCTAAATTCTTTAATTTCATCTTCACTAGCCACTCCAGTTTGTACATCTAATAACGTTCTAATCATTCTAGCTAATACAGGATTCTGTTGATTTACTATTGTTGTTTCAACTCTCAATTGTGTTCGTCTATGCCAAAAACCAATTAATGTTGCAGCTGGAATATAACAAACAATAAACAATAATCCAAATATCCACAATTCTGGAATTAATTCTTTAAAAATTGCAACTCTTTCAATTAATAATCTATATGAAATGAGAATGAAATTAACAAATGTCAACATGAAAATTAAATAGATGCTATGTCCTTGTCTAAATTCCCACCAACGTCTTCTGCCCCATCCTTGATTTATCACAAACAATTTTCAATTTTCCTTATAAATAAAGGTAGAATAGCTAAATATTGTATAATCGTAAAATTTTAAAGTTTTTTATATTGATACATGCAAAATTATTCTTTAAATTACTGATAGGGACTAATATTTTGAACAATTTTTATTTTTTTATATTTAAATCAAATCTTTCATAATCAATTTCATAAACTTTGACATGATGATTGAAATTTTGTTCTTTTGAATCAAATATCTTATTTAGATAATTGTATCTTTCTTCATGAAAATATACATCTTGTAAAAATTTGGGAAGACTGGGATCGTTATCCACTATTAGATGTGTTAAATCTCCTCTCGAATTTAAAATCAAATCTTCTACATTATCATAATTTTTTGTTGAAATTGACTTTATTTGATGATCTTCTTCAAAGAATAAGAATGGCCATTTTATTGGTATTTCTGTAGCTCGTATGTATTGTGTTACAGTTGGATGAAAATTTATTCCCGAAACTTTGTTGGATATATTTTGTGCAATTTCGTTTAATTCCTTTTCTTTTTCATAATCAATTTTTTTATATTCATAAAAAGATACTGATGCTATTAAAATACCTATAATTAAAAATAAAATTATGATATTTTTTTTTGTAAATTTTGAAATATAGGTTTCTACTGCAAATAATGATATTAAACAAAATATTGGGTAAAGAAAATAAAAATATCGCGTATCCTGTGCTTGACTGAAATATGCATAGAGGATTGGAATACTAGAAACGATTAGAAAAATTATGATAAAATTACTTTCTCTAGTTCTTTTTCTAAAAAATTGAATCATTCCAAATGGCACAAATAATAAAAAGCTTGGAATCATTATCCATCCTAAATATTTTATAAATAATTCCAATCCGTTAATAATTTCTGAATCATCGTTTTGATTTTCACTTGCCATTGAAATCATTTGACTTGTTCCTCCTACCACTCTATCAAACATTGCATCATTGCCTGAAACTTCTGTTTTATACATTGAAATTGGAGTTAATATTAAAAGAAAAATTATCAGAGCAGGTAGATATGTTTTTACGATTTCTTTTGAAATTTTATTTTTTATAAAAAATAAGATTGATATTGTTATAAGTAAAAATATTCCTTCTGAACGTACAATTGTTGCAAACGATGCAAGTGCAAATGCTATTAAAATCCCTTTTCTGTCATATCTTAAAAAAATCACAAACGATGAAATTCCAATTAAAATAAATAATGATTCTGTTATTCCTAATATGGAATTTAAAATTATTCTTGGCTCAAATGCAAATAATGCAGCTCCTATTAGGGAAATTTTGCTACTAAAAAATTTTCTACACAAATAATAAATTGGAATTACGGTTAAACTGGATAAGATAATTGATAAAATCCGTTGAAATTGCATATAATCAAAAGAACTATCTAAACTAACTAACGAAAACCAAAATGATAAAAACATTGGCCATCCAATATTTGCTGGTGCCCATTCATTTGGTAAATACCCATGAAAATTTATTGCTGTTGCATAAGTAAAATTATCCATTCCATCCGCAATTAAAGGTAATTCATATGGAAAATAAAATAGTCGTAACCCCAACCCAATTAAAAATATAATTATAAAAATAAATTTTGTTTCTATTTTATTTATATTCAATAACGACAACCTTTCATCTATTTTTTTAAATTCTACTTAATTCTTGTTATTCTATTTGCATTCTGTTCAATCTAATTTCTTCACTAATCAATTGTTTGTCAAATTCAATAACAAATGCAACATAATTAGTAATCTCTTTTGGTTCTAGAGAATACTTTTTTTAGATAAGTTCAATTATTCATTAATTTAGTGTATTACAGATTTGAAGAATAATAAAGAATTAGCACAATTTTATAATAAAGTGTATATTAAAGGTGAAAAAAAACATTTCACAATTAAAAGGGAATCAAATTCTTTATCTGAAATTAAGGAAGTATTAAAACAGGTTTCGTGGAAAGGGAAAAAAGTACTTGATGTTGGTTGTGGAACTGGTTTATTTGCTTTTAATGCTGCAAAAAAAGGTGCAATAGTTTTGGGAATAGATTTTTCTACAGAGGCAATTGAAATAGCTAAATCTCAACATGTTCATAAAAATTTAAAATTTCAATCTATTGATGTACATAAAATTAAAGAACAATTTGATGTAATAGTTTCCAATGGTACTTTAGAACATATGGATAATCCCCTTAAAACATTAAGATTGTTTAAACAATATTTAAGCAAAAATGGATGTATAATTACTACCTCCCCTAATTGGAGTAATCCTAGAGGGTACATGCTCATGCCTTTGTTTCTTTTATTTGATGCTCCGATCACATTAGCTGATCGTCATTATTTTACTCCTGTAGATTTTGAAAATTTTGCAAAAAAATTGCAAATGAACCTATCTTGGAAAACTTTTGATAAATCATGGAGTCATGGTGATATTTTAATTGAAGATTTCAAGAAACGTATTCCTAATGTTTTACAAGACTCACATTTGCCCAATAATAAGCAAAATGTCAATTCTTTACTCAAATGGATCAAAAATAACGTCAATACATTAGACAATGATTTACCTCATAGTGGTGCAACAGGATTGTATGTGTTGACTTTTAAAAAAAATCATTAACTTAATTATGTAATTATTTTATCTGAATTCTATTCAATCTAATTTCTTCACTAATCAATTGTTTGTCAAATCCAATAACAAATGTAACATAATCTGCAATTTCTTTTGGTTCTAGAAATGTTTCAAACTTTTGGTCTTTTGATAATTTTCCCATTTTTGTTTGTGTTGAACCTGGTGAGATAGAATACACTCTCACATTGTTATCTTTTAATTCTGAAAATAAAGCACGTGAAAATCCTAATAATGCATGTTTACTTGAACAATATGCCGTACTATTTTTAAATCCATTATATGCTGAAGATGAACCAATATTCACAATTCTTCCCCATTTTGATTTTTTCATATCTTTTGAAAATTCTTTACTAAAAATTATCGGTGCTATTACATTAATTTTAAAAGAATCCTCAAATTCTTTAATTGTTGTTTTGTCTATAGATTTTATTAAAAATAATCCTGATGTATTTATTAAAATATCAATTCTTCCAAATATTTTTCTTATTTTTTTAATAGATTTATCAATTTGTTTTTTATCTGTAAGATCTACTGATTCAATTTCCACTATGGTGTTTTCTTTTTCAATTTCTTTTTTTAATTTTAATAATTTCTTTTTATTTTTTCCAATTAAAAATAAATTATAATTTTCTTTTGCAAGTTTTTTAGTAATTGCACTACCGATACCACCTGATGCACCAATAATTAAACAATTTTTTTTAATTTTCATATCAATTTATTTCTTTTATCTCTACATATCTTTTTTCATCATTTGATATTCTACATGCCTCCATTATTTTTGCTTGATTAATGAGATCCTCTTCAAAATTGTAGTTACATGAATTTGATTTAATTAATTCTTTAGAAAATGATTCTATCATTAATTTAAAATGATTGACTGGTTCAATCAATATTTCTTCCTCTCCGCTACTATTTTTAATATTTAATTTAGCTGACATATCTGGTGGTATGTTATAAGATCTGGTTAAGTTTAGTGAACCCTCACTACCCCATAATCTATAATTTGACTGATAATCTAGATCATAGCCTACACTACTCTGAGATTGAATATTGTCATCAAAATTCATCAAAAATGTGGCTTTAGTATCCACTTGTGTTTCTTTATCTATAGTTAAATTACAAAAAACACCTCTAGGTTCTGATTCAAACAACATTCTTGATGCATTAATAGGATAACATCCTGCATCATTCAATATTCCTCCTCCTAATGTCTTATCATATCTTATATTATCTTTTGATATTGGTGGAAAGCCATATCTTGAAGAAAACAGGAATACTTCTCCAATTATTTTATCGTTGATACATTTTTTTACTTTTTTATGAGATGGATGAAAACGATACATAAAACCCTCCATTAATCTCACATTATTTTCTTTAGAAATTCTAACCATTTTTTTTGCTGAATCAAATGATATTGTTGATGATTTTTCACATAGTATGTGTTTACCAGCTTTAGCTGCTTTCAATACCCACTCTTCATGATTTCCAACTGGTGTGGAAATGTAGACAGCATCTACATCTTTATCATTTATTACATCCTCATAAGTTCCACATTTTTTACAATCAAATGTTTTTGAAAATTCTAGAGCTTTATTGTTTGACCTACTTCCAATGCGTTCCAATTTTGCATTATTTGATTTTAGTATTGCAGGTATGGTGGAATTTTTTGCAATTGTTGAACAACCAATTATTCCAATGTTAATTTTATCAGTCATCACTAAATTATTTTACCATGTTGTCCAACCACCGTCTACCACAATGGTTGAGCCAGTCATATATGATGAATCTGACGTACATAAGAATTCTACAAGTTTGTTTAATTCATTTTTTTTCATCATTCTTTTCATAGGTGTTAATGCAGCATATGCCTGTTTAAATTCATCATCTTGATCAAATTCTACTCCTCCTGGCGCTATGCAATTCACTCTGATTTTAGGAGCTAAATGTGTTGCTAGAAATTTTGTTAAATTAATTACTCCTGCTTTTGAAATACTATATGCCGGATGTTTGTGTCCTCCATTGTATAAATCTGGC
>Ga0233434_1001893_pt1 | contig 19368 bp, 18 predicted proteins | sample SI_122_August201_4_FD_182738 | JGI IMG/M metagenome (GOLD analysis project Ga0233434, IMG submission 182738) | Seawater microbial communities from Saanich Inlet, British Columbia, Canada - SI_122_August2016_120_MG | ecosystem: Environmental > Aquatic > Marine > Inlet | place: Canada: British... | reverse complement strand
AGCGAACCGTATGGGCATCAATTTTTTCGATGGACTTGATGTCTTTGAAATATTCTTTAAAGAAGGGATGATATTCTGGGTCTTTAATCAGGTTAAATGAGAAAACAAAATCATCGGCGGTCAGAGGATGTCCATCCGAAAACCGTGCTTGTTTATAGATAGTATAGGTCATGGAGAGCCGATCTTCGGCAAGTTCAACTTTTTCGACTAGATGACCATATATGGAAAAGGCCTCTTTATCATCGGTGGAACTGTCCATGGCAGTTTGAAATACCAACTGACTGATACCCGGAGCAATTACGCCCTTGAGAGAGGCTGGATTCAATTTAGTGAATGCCCCGAAATCAGATAGAACCAGACTGCCGCCTTTCGGGGCATTGGGGTTAGCATGGTCGTAATGCTGTCCTGATTTGTATTTCAGGTCCTCCGGGCCATATAATGAAAGCCCATGCTGAGGAGTTCCCCACGCTTGTTGGGCAATGATTAGCAGGAAGAGAATAGAAGAAAGAAAATTTTTCATAATTGATAGAAGAATAGTTAATGAGTCTTTTTTATTATCTTACCATCCCTAAATCTTTAAGTGAGAACAAACTAAATTGGGTTATCTCGAATTAAGTCAGTCTGAATTAGAGTCTAAAGCTCAACAGGCATATGAGATTTATAAGGAATGCCGAGTGTGCCCACATGCCTGTGGAGTGAACCGGACTCAGGGCGAAACCGGGTTTTGTGGCCAAACTGATCTTTTGAGAGTTTCATCCAGCGTTCGACACTTTGGTGAAGAGCCTCCGCTGGTCGGGCAGGGTGGGGTGGGCAACCTGTTTGTCACCTCATGCAATATGCGTTGTGATTATTGCCAGAATTTTCAGATTTCTCAGCAATGGAAACCCCCTCTGGATACGATTAGCCCAAAACATTCTTATGAGGACATAGCCAGACAAATGGTTCGATTGCAGGAAGAGGGGGTGCATTTCATTGGTTGGGTTTCCCCTTCACATGTGGTGCCGGGGTTGTTGAAAAGTCTATGTATCGCCCGGGGAATGGGTCTGAAAATTCCAATTATATATAATACCAATGCTTATGATTCTCTGGCCTCCTTAAAGCTTTTGGAGGGGGTGGTGGACATTTATTTGCCAGACCTGAAATATGCACACCCTTCTACGGCCAAGGAAATTTCCCATATTAAAGAGTACCCGGAATTTTCCCGCCATGCTGTTGAGGAAATGTATCGGCAGGTAGGGCCTTTGGTGTTGGGAGAGGATGGCCTGGCTAAACAGGGTTTATTGATCCGTCATCTGATATTGCCAGAAGACCTTGCCGGTACCTGGGAAACCCTGTGCTTTATCGCTCTCGAACTGTCCCCCAGTATTCCTTTGAGCCTGATGAGTCAATACCGTCCTGTTCATAAAGCCCGGTCTTCTTTAAACAGAGAAATCACCTCTGAAGAATATGAAAAAGCCATCACCATGGCGAGGGACCTGGGTTTTGAAAATTTGTACCTTCAATCCATGGAAACAGCCGTGCATAATTTGCCGAATTTTGACAATGCAGAGAACCCCTTTCCCTTGGATTGCACGCATAATAACCTGGAAGCCAGGTGATTTCAGGCTCAATGATTCCAAGGTACGAGTTGCTACCCTGAACGTTTATTGCTACTCACTATTTCCTGTAATTTACTGGCCATTTTAGAGAGCTCGGCGGCCGCTTGTTGAGTATCTGTTGCTCCGGTCGTGGTGCTTTCCGCCGCAGTGGCTACACCAGAAATGTTCTCGGTGATTTCACTGCTCCCTCGGGAAGCTTCTGATACATTTCTCCCAATTTCAGCTGTGGTAGCACTTTGTTCCTCTACCGCACTGGCTATGGTCGATGAGATGTCATTGATTCGAGAAATAATTTCAGTGATTGAAGCAATGACCTCCACAGCATCGTTGGTGTTTCCTTGAATAGCTTGAATTTTATTACTAATTTCCTCGGTTGCCTTTGCCGTCTGATTAGCGAGTTCTTTAACCTCATTGGCAACCACTGCAAATCCTTTTCCCGCTTCTCCTGCACGTGCCGCCTCGATGGTAGCGTTGAGTGCGAGGAGATTGGTTTGCTCAGCAATGGAAGTAATTGTCTTGATTACATCACTGATCTCAGTGGAAGCCGTTCCTAAATTAAGAACTGTCTCGTTTGCCGATTGAGCCATTTTCACGGCTTCGCCTGTTACTTGAGCCGCTTCATTAGCATTTTGAGCGATCTCTTTAATACTGGCACTCATTTCCTCAGTACCTGTCGCCACAGTTTGGACATTATTTGCAACTTCCCCACAGGCGGTAGAAACAACATTTGCCTGGGCGGAGGTCTCTTCGGCATTGCCAGCCATTTGCTGGCTAGTCGCTGTCAATTCTTCTGCCGCGCTTGCGAGGGTTTGGGCGGTCTCGGAAACCTGACTCATTACTTCTTTTTCCCTCTTCTCCATAGCAATTTTTTCTGTGATAACAGCCCAGGAAACCATAGGTCCGTCATAATTGCCGTTAGAATCGAAAACTGCCGTTACATCTAAATCAAAAGTTTCCGGCCCAACCTGAATAATAGCTTTATGAGGCAGGTTTTTGGGGTCGGATAGAATCTTGCGTTGATGGGCCGGGTTCTTATGGAAAATATCGATGGATTGGCCTATCAGGTCATCGACCTTTACGGTTAAATGTTCTTGTAGCGTTTTTAAGAGTTTTGCGGTTGCTGGATTCATGTATTTAACATTGAAATCTTTATCTGCCAGCAAAAGATTGATGGGTGCATTATCGACTAACGATGAAACAGAACGAATTTTTTCTTCCGCCGCCAATTTCTCAGTGATGATGTCCCAGGTCAGCATGGTTCCCAAGTGTTGGTTATTTTTGTCAAAAATAGCAACGGCCAGCAAATCCAATATTTCCGGGCCAACCTGAATATGGGTATCTATTGGCAGGTTATTAGGGTCCGATAATAGTTTGCGTTGGTGGGCCGGGTTTTTATGGAAAATGTCAACACTTTGTCCAAGAATATCATCTACCTTAGCGGGCAAATATTCTTCAATACGCTTCAAAGTCTTTTTGGAAGAGGGGTTGATGTAGGTGATGTTATAGTCAAGATCGGCAAATAATATGTTGGCGCGGGAACTTTCCACAATCGCATAAACTTTAAAGGCTTCCCGTTCAGCAATTTTTCTCAGGTCTGCTTCCTTCAACATACCCTCCAAACCTTCAAGAAATTCTCCTTTTACCAGAGATTCGTCAAGATTCGGTAGAGTCCCATCAAGGATTCTGTTGGAGCTTCCCATAAACTCTTTGAAACTGCTTACCAAAGTATTGAAAGATTTTTCAAGCATACGAAATTCATCTTCGGTATTAACTTTTAGTCCTTGCAGACCTTTAATATCACCTTCAGCAAACCGGCCCAATTCCTGGGTCAAGGAGATAATCGGAGTCGCAAATCCTCGTCCAATAATTATGGCGATAAAGGTCAGTACGCCGATAAGGACAACTACGATAAATATAGTATTGGTTTGAATTTTATATAGCGTCTGGAACGCTTCATCTTCATCAATTTCAGCCAAAATCCCCCAATTTAATCCTAAAATATTTACCGGGGCATAGGCACTGAGCACTGGAATATTTCGGTAATCGGGGAATATTTGGAAACCACTTTTACCACTTAGTGATTCGATGGCACCCGGAGATCTGACTTCACTTATACCGATGCTTGTTTTTAAATCTTTTTGGTTCTGGATTATTTTAGAATCGGTCCCTAAATCTTTCAGCAATTGGAAATACTCATCGGGAGATTCAATTAAAAATCGAGAATTGTTTCTCAATTTGTAATCGGGGCCTACTAAATAGACTTCGCCAGATTCTCCTAATCCTACCTTTTTCCATTCTTTTTGGCTGGTCATAACGCCATCGATTTTGTCAATGGGAGCTTGAAAAATGAGAACGCCTACGATTTCACCCACATCCATAATGGGAGAAGCTATGAAAGCCGCTGGTGCGTTGTAAGAGGGTTCGTAGGGGGCAAAATCATCTAAAATAAAGGCATCCGGCTCACTTGCGTTCATGACACCCTTGAATGCCCGACCAATTCCTGAATTGCTATAAGGGCCTGTCTTCAAATTAGTGGCATAATCGACTTCCTTGAAAACGGAGTAGACAATATAACCAGTTTCTGCATCAACCAGGAAAATGTCATAGTAACCATTTTTTTCAAGATATTTGCGGATTGTTGGATGATATTGCTCGTGAATCTGATTATAGGTGCTGAATTCTGAGTTGGTATCCAGCTTGTGTTTTTCTCCAATAGGATTGGGGTTTTCGGAAATATAAAGAGATTGTAAAATTTGCGTGGTTTTATTTTCAGGAAACCACCGGGAGACGGCATCCTTCGATGCCCCGGGGGTGTTCTCTTCTTGATAGGTATAGCGTGCCATGAGTTTACTCTTTTTATCATCGGTAAAGTTCTGCCCTAGTTGGTCTTCCACAAAGTTAAACGCTCCGCCAAATTTCCCCATCGCATCAATGACTGTAATGCTCTCTGAAAAAGTTTGTATCTGATTTTTAATTTGCTCAAAATATTCTTCTATTTGGATCTTCTTCAGTTCACGCAACGAAATCAAACGTTCACGATTTACATTTGTCAATTCATCAGCGATTTTATTATTGGAAAACCACGCATATCCTATTAAGGGTATTAAACCCATTAAGAGAAAGAATAGGATGAGTTTATTGCGTATCGCCCATGAAGAGAAATTCATTGTTATATTCCTTTTGTAATAGATATGAAATTCTGTAATTGCAATTTGAGTTTGTAATTAAAACAGCAAAAATATTTTCTATAGTTCAATAGGTAACCCCTAAATGCTTTATATGTCGCAAGCATACTTTAGAATTATATCAACTTTCAAGGTTTATTTTTTATTGCGCATTCGATATGTGTCATATATCTAATAAACTCAACCTAATTAAAGTCTTAGGGAAGGAAAAATTTTTATACAAATCAATTTATATGTATTCAAAATTCCTCCTATTAACGAAAATAGGGTTTAAGTTAGACAGCAAAAAAAACAATAAAGGCCTCATGGAAGCAATTAAATCCGAATAATTAGAAAGTAAAGAAATCACAGGCGAAGCATTAACCCAGTATGAAAAAATTCCCTCAATTTATGTAATAATGAGTGCATCAGATTAGGATTTGAAATTACCCACCCCTGTCTTGTTCTGGAACCCTTTATTTGTTAACCTTTAATCTTGACCCTTTCACTCCCGCCGGGTATGAAAAGGAAATTTCTATAGAAATATGAAACTATGAATTCCAGGAAAACACGAAAAATACGTATAGGAAAAGTTGAAATTGGCGGCGATGCCCCCATTGCGGTACAAAGTATGGCGGCCACCCAAACCCAGAATCTGGAAGCCACTGCCAGGCAGATAGAAGTTTTGGAAGCGGCTCAGGCTGATATCATTCGCATTGCTGTTGACAGTGAGCAAGATGTGGAGGCATTACGTGTCCTGCGTCAGAAGTTTCCGGAAAGTGTTTGGTCCGTAGACCTTCAGGAAAACTATAAGCTTGCCCCGATTGTTGCGCCTCTGGTCGATAAAATTCGGTACAACCCAGGCCATCTGTTCCACTTGGAGAAAGAGAAGACGATTCGCGAAAAAGTTGAGTTTATTGTCAACGCGGCGAAGGAAAATGATTGTGCGATTCGCATCGGGGTCAACTGTGGGTCAGTGGACCCGGATTATAAAGAACGTTATAAAGACGACTCCGTAGAGGCCATGGTTCGGTCCGCTGTGGATCATTGTCAAATGCTCGATGACATGGGCTTTGAAAATTATTGCGTTTCCCTTAAGGACTCAGAATCGCAGAAGGTGATAGATGCTAACCGTCGGTTTTCCGAAGAACGCCCGGATGTACCCTTACATTTGGGTGTCACCGAAGCCGGACTTCCTCCTGAAGGAATCATCAAGACCCGGATAGCTTTTGAACAATTGATCTCAGCTGGAATTGGCGATACGATTCGTGTTTCATTGACTCTGCCAAACGATGATAAAGGCCAGGAAATTGAGGTAGGTCGTGAAATTCTGAAAGATATTCAGGAAGGGCGCTTTCGGTCAGTGCCGGAGAACTTTCTTGAAGGATTGAATATCATCGCTTGCCCCAGTTGTTCCCGTGTAGAAAATGACAAGTTTGTCGACCTGGCTCAGGATGTTCGTAAAATGACAGAATATGCTGAAAAGTATAAGCTGACCATTGCAGTGATGGGGTGCCGGGTAAATGGTCCCGGAGAAACCGATGATGCAGATTTGGGGCTTTGGTGTGGTCCCACCCGGGTTAATCTTAAGAAAGGCACAGAAGCTCTGGGTTCATTTTCGTACGAGGAAATTCTGGGTCAACTTAAAAAAGAAATCGACCAAATGATTTTTGATAAATTTGCCGGCGAGCCGCCGGTAGCAACAGGGATTATTGAACCGAGTTAACTGGATATAGGAGCCATTCGTGGCGCGAAGTACTCGTACCAGGCATGACGGAAGAGATCATCATAATTACGGGTCCAATGCTAATGGAAAGGTTTAGAAATGGAATTTGATGTTGAAGAGCTAGAAGGTTTGAAGCGGAAGATCAATATTGTCATCCCTGAAGAGGTGGTGTCCAAACGAGTGAGTGACGCTTATAAGGTGTTGAATCGCAAAGCCAAAATCCCTGGATTTCGGTCAGGAAAGATTCCGCAGAAAGTACTTGAGAAACAAGTTCCCATGCAGTCATTGGGGGACATGTTCCAGGAACTGATGCAGGAATATTATGATGAGGCACTGCATAAATCGGGACTCCGGGCCACGGGCCAGCCGGAGATTGATCATTCTGGCATGCAGGATATTAAGAAAGATGAACCTTTAAAATTTTCTGTGATTCTTGATATTAGACCGGAAGTAAAGGTTAAGGATTATAGGGGACTAAAATATAAAAAGAAGGAAGCTAATGTTAAGGATGAGGAAATTGAAGAAACATTGGAAAAGGTTCTTAGTCGCCAAGGTTCCGTAGAAGAAATGCCAGCAGATTATGCAGTTCAGGATGGAGATATTTTGACTTTGGATTTTGATGGCACCATGAATGGAGAGGTGCTGGAGAATGGAAGCGCAAAGGACTTTGAAATGCGGGTGGGCGAAAAGAAAATGATTCCGGGATTTGAGGATCAATTGATCGGGCACACTCAGAATGAGGAGTTTGAAATTAGGTGTGTGCTTCCTGCAAACTGGAACCAAAAAATGAGACGGATCAGTTTTCCCATTCCCGGTGCTCCTGACGAACAGCAAGAAGATGACAGGGCGGTTTTTAAAGTAAAAATTAAGCAAACGAGAAAACTATATCTTCCTGAACTGACAGATGAAATTGCTCAACGGGAAGGGGTTGACACCGTTGCTGAACTTCGCCGAGCTATTAAAATTGACCTGCAAAACCACAAGGACCAGGAAGAAGAGTTGAGAATAAAGGAAGAAATATTTAATTTGCTTGTCAAAGATGCGGAGACGGCTCCGCCTGAATCCCTGATTGAGCGTGAACTAAAATTCATGATTGAGGGTATGAAGTATCAAATTGCCCAATCTGGAATGAAAGTAGAGGATTCCGGTTTCGAGCCAGAGAAGGCGATGAAAGAATGGCGGGAGAGAGCGATCTTTAACACCACTGGCTATATGATGCTGGAATTTGTTGCCAATGCGGAGAATATTCATGTGACCCAGCAGGATATGGAAGGGGAATATGAATTGCTTGCCAAACAAACGAAACAAAAAGTGGAAGAAATTCAAAAACGACTCATGTCTAACCCGGACTCTTTGAGCCAGACCACGACCAAGATTTTAGGGCAAAAAGCCATGAACTTTATTTATTCTAACTGCGAGTTCGAATTTTATAAAGAAGGCGAGGGGCCTGAGAACGATGGCAAACAGGAAAGTTGAAGATCTATGAAATACGTCAGAGTAATGAAAGAAGAAGAGCTTCCTATCGGCAAATCGGCGATCATTTCTGCAGGGGAGGCAGAGATAGCCCTTTTCAATTATAAGGGAAATTATTATGCTGTCACCAACAAGTGTCCGCATAGAGGTGCGCCGTTAGGGGAAGGACGCATTGAGGAGGGAATTGTTATCTGTCCAAACCATGAATGGAGATTTAAATTAGAAAACGGGGCGAATATGCAGAACCCCGAATTATTTATCCCAACCTATCCGGTAAAGGTTAAAGACGATAATATCTATATTGGACTGGAGGGAGAAAGTGGAAATATTGCCTACGGGAAAAAAGCCTCCACTTTGCCATCAAGTCTTAAATTCAATGTTCCTACCATCCAGAAGCCGCGTAATCCAGAAGAAGAACTCGATTGATAATTATTAGCAGGTTGCTGAAAAACTCTCCGTGATGAGATTTTTCTTCGATGTCATGCTGAGGTTCTCGAAGTATGCACCCTATTTGAAGGGTTTATCACCCTTCGAGGGCCTCAGGGTGACATTTTTTTCTGTGCAACAGAGTTTTCAGCACCCGGCTAGTGGGCCTGCATTCCTAAACTCTTTCTAAACTCTGCATAACTGGGTAATTGAAGGGAACAACCTCCATTTTTTGAGGCCATTTTCTCACCTACAATCAGTCTTCCATTTTTTAAAATGGTAGGAGAGGTGTATTGTTTGAAGGCATGGTCATCGGGTAGGTTGGATTGGTTGATTTCTTCAAATTTGCAACCTGATTGCAATAAAAGATTTTTTGCTACCTCATAATTTGGACATCCATCAAAATAAATAAGCTTGATATCACTTTGATTCATAGTGTGGATATTTTCCTGGTAAACACCAGTATTAAATGGAGGAATATTTATTCAGCCTGTTGGGTTGTCGTCTTCAATTTCTACCCATTTGGGATCGCCATGGGCCTTGTAGTTTTCTGTTCCGCAGAAAGTCCCTTCGTGATAGATATTGACCTTGAATTTTCCTCCGCCATACTTATCGGTGATGTAAGGAACCGGGTCTTCGATTTCTATGAGATCGGGGGTACTATATTTCCCAATCAGTTTGAATTCCATTCCCATGCCTGAGGGAAGCAGGACGTAAAATTTCAGGTTCGTTTCGGCTAAAATTCTTTTAAAATCATCTTCGCAATCGTCACGAGTATAATTGGGGCCTGCCTTTTGCCTGGCCCGGCGTTTGAGGTAGTCTTCCATCAGGTTATAAAACCACCAGTTTTTTTGTTTACGTGTGTCGTGGAGAAACGGGTACTCAACAAACCCGTGTTTGTTTATAAAAGGTTTTTTTGCCATCTGTTACTCCTTTTGGTTGCAACAATGATTATATTCTTTTGCCTTGTGGCTGACAAGCGATTGAAGCTTTAGATTTCAGGTTATTCATGGGAAATTTTTACAGTAAAAGATATTGGTCGGTGGGATTTCAATCCAGATTGTATGATCGATTATCTCCGGAATCTTATTTTGAATCCATGCGAAGGGTGGTTGCCCAGCTACCAAAAGAAAAATTCTTGAGTCTTTTGGATGCAGGTTGTGGTTCGGGACTGCTTTTGAATTTTCTTCAAGAAGCAATTCGGGAAGGTATGGATTATACGGGTATAGATCTCCTTGAATCCGGGGTAGGCCAGACGTTACTTCGCGCTCAAGAACTTGGGATTGCTGATCGTGTTTCCTGTTTTCAATCAGATTTAACCTCTCCTCTACCTGCGAATACCGAAAAGTTTGATGTCGTTGTTGGACATTTCTCTTTATATACCCTGGCCACCGATGAATTAAGGCAGGTGGCTTTGAAAAATTTAAGTACCCTCCTGAAATCGAAAGGGTTGCTTGTTCTGGTAAACCCTTCCATAGGTTATGACGCAGATTTAATTGTTGATCAAAGTATTCAGTTGGTTCGAGAACGTTATGGTTTTTTTTCTAGTCTGGTTAAACAATATTTCATTTTCCCGTTCACCAAATTGATAGGACTACGGTTTATACAAAAACAATTAAATTCGAAAAGTTGGAAAGCGTATACGCGCGAAGAGTTTTCTCGAGAAATGGAACACGCAGGATTCAAGGCTCTGCATGTTGAGGAGGTTTATGCCGGGGGAGCCTTTTTAGGATGTTTTGTCCGGAACCAATAGTCTCAATTTAAATAAAAATTTTGTTAGGGATTGAATTCAAAGTGTGCAGATCTGAAATGTTAAAACGCTTAAAAAACAATAAGTTTGTCATGTTTTTAAGATTGTGTTAAAGTAAATCTAATTATAGATGATAGAATAAGTGCTAGAATGTCCTGTAAACTAACTTTGATTCAATATGAATTACGATATTAATATTTTAATAGTTGAAGATCTTTTGACGACCCGGTTATTTCTGCGTCGAACATTGAAGAAACTGGGTTATACGAATGTGGTTTTGAGTGAAGATGGGGCGGCCGCATTGAAGGAGCTTGAGCGAAAGGGCTATGATCTTATAATCTCCGACTGGCATATGCCAAATATGGATGGTCTGGATTTTTATAAGGCATTGAGTAAAAATCACAAATGGAGTGAAATTCCCTTCTTATTGATCACTGCAGAAAAAGAGCGTGACAAGGTCATTGAGGCGGTCCAGGCAGGGATTAAAGAATATCTGGTAAAACCCGTTCAGCCGGAAAAATTAAGCAGTAAAATAAAAGAAGTGGTTTTTGGGGATGCGGCCTAATTCGCCAACCAACATCCCGAATAAGTTTATCGTTTTTCCTTCCTGTTTTTATATCACAACCCGGCATCTTTTCTGATAGCTTTGGCTTTATCTGTTTTCTCCCAGGTGAAAGAATTTTCTTTTCTGCCAAAATGTCCATAAGCCGCCGATGGAAGGTAGCGAGGTTTTAAGAGATCGAGTGTTTTGACGATACCGGCTGGTTTAAGGTTGAAATGGGATCGCACCAGATCTTCGAGAATGTCTGGATTTACATTATGGGTTCCGAAGGTTTCAACACAAATGGAAACGGGGTCTGCTACCCCAATAGCGTAAGCGAGTTGAACTTCGCATCGGTTTGCAACTTTAGCGGCGACCAGGTTCTTAGCTATATATCGGGCCATATAAGCGGCAGAGCGATCGACCTTGGATGGGTCTTTCCCTGAAAATGCTCCTCCACCATGCCTGGCGAATCCACCATAGGTGTCCACAATTATTTTTCTTCCAGTTAAACCACAGTCACCATGAGGGCCGCCGATTACAAAACGTCCCGTTGGATTGATATGGATTTTCATCTTTTTATGCTGCAGTTTTTTCGGGATTACCTTTTGAATTACAAGTTCAGTGATTTCCGCCCTGATTTGCTTGGTAGAAACGTCAGGGGCATGTTGAGTTGAAATGACAACTGTTTCAATGCTTACGGGTTTATTATTTTCATACCTGACAGAAACCTGAGATTTGCTGTCGGGACGCAAATACGGGAGTGTTCCTTTTTTTCTTAATTCGGCGAGTTTACGCACCAGCTTGTGTGAATACATAATAGGAGCTGGCATAAGCTCTGGGGTTTCATCGCTGGCATAGCCGAACATCATTCCTTGATCCCCTGCACCTTGCTCACGTTTGTCATCATCCACCCCTTGAGCAATATCACCAGATTGTTCATCCAGAGCGACCATTACACCACAAGTTTCGAAATCAAAACCCATGTCGGAGTGGGAGAACCCAATATTTTTTATAGTATTTCTGACAATTTTAGGAATATCCACATAGCACTTTGTGGAAATCTCTCCAGCAACCACCGCGAAGCCGGTAGTAATCATTGTTTCACAAGCAACTCTTGCTTTGGGGTCCTTCGCGAGTATAGCATCGAGAATCGAATCGGAAACCTGGTCGGCTATCTTATCAGGGTGTCCTTCCGATACAGATTCTGAGGTGAAAAGATAATTTCCTGGATTCATTAAGTTATTCCTTATATTCAAAGGTTAGAAATTTAGGTAAATATTTTTAAATTTTTTATTCGCGTTTGGCAGGGTTTAATTTCTCTTCAAAGCTGAGGTCCCGATCAAAATCTTCCGGGAATCGGACCCGCATTTCACTAGTAATAAAAGAGGTTATTTCGTCTGGAGAACTCATTTCTAGAACTTCATCGGCTAATTGGCGTGCTTCCTCAAGTCGAATGGTGCGGATGATCTTTTTTACTTTAGGAACAGAATGAGGTTCCATGCTCAAATCATCCAATTTTCCCAAACCTAATAAAAGCATGGTTGCCATCGGGTCTCCTCCAAGCTCTCCACAAATTGAAACTTTTTTCCCGGCATTTTCAGCAGACTGCATGATATTTTTTAATGTCCTTAACACGGAAGGATGAAAAGGTTGATAAAGATGTGCGACATTCTCATTAATTCTATCAACTGCCAGAAGGTACTGGATCAAGTCGTTGGTGCCTATGCTGACAAAATCCACTTCTTTGAGGATGTGGTCAATGCAGATGGCCGCGGCCGGAGTTTCAATCATGGCTCCAACTTCGATATCTTCATTAAATGGGATTTGATCTTTTCTTAATTCATTTTTTGCTTCTTCAAGGATTATATTGGCCTGAATGATTTCCGTTACTGAAGAAATCATGGGGTAGAGAATTTTCACATTCCCGTATAAACTTGCCCTCAAGATTCCTTTTGCCTGATCGGTCAGTAGCTGAGGGTTAGCCAGAGATAAACGAATACCTCTGAGACCCAGGGCGGGATTGTCTTCATCAATACTCAAGCCATCTCCGAATTGCTTGTCCATTCCTATATCCAGGGTGCGAATGACAACAGGTCTGGAGCCCATTTCCTGTACAACCGATTTAAAATTTTCATAGAGGTCTCTTTCCCCCGGCAGGGAAGATGCCGTCAAATAAAGGAATTCTGTGCGGTATAGCCCAACTCCTTCAACCCCAAATTTATGAAGAGAACTAACCTCCTGATTCGATTCAATATTAGCCAGCAATTTAATCTGATGTCCATCTAGAGTTTCTGCAGGCTGATGGATGTTGGTCAATAACCTTTCTTCATATTTGCGATAGTTCTCTTGTTTTTTAGCATAGTGTTGCAAATTTTCGCTGGTGGGATTAATGATGACTTCCCCATCAATGCCATCAACAATGATTTGATCACCAGAATTTATTTTTGAAGTAAGCCCTTTAACTCCAGTAATAGCAGGCATTCCCAAGGCGGCGGCAAATATGCCAACATGGGAAGTTTTTCCTCCCGCCTCTGTGACCATCCCTTTAACAAAATTTTTAGGCATCATTATGGTGTCGGAAGGACTTAGGGAGTGGGTAACAATGATTACTGGCTCTTGAATGTCAGAGAGGGACTCTTGGGAATGGCCGATGAGATTTTTAAGTATAGTTTGCACCAGCAGATCGAGGTCGTCTTTTTTCCCCTTCAAGTAATCATCATTTATATTATCAAAAAGTTTTAAGAAAGTATTTAATGTTTGTGTAAGCGCCCATTCCGCATTGGTTTTATGTTTCTTGATATTTTCGATGGTATCGTTAACGAGGATGTCGTCGTCTAAAAGAAGGCTATATGTATCTAAAATAACTGCATATTTATCGGCAATTTTTTCGGCACGTTTTTTTATTTCCGTCATTTGAAGCTTGGTTTTTTCTATGGCTTCGCGAAAACGCTCAACTTCCTTTTCTGCCTCAACTTCATCAAGCTGATGTTTGATGATGCAAAACTTGGTTGAGTCAAGCAGGTACGCTTTTCCGATTGCGACCCCTTTTGATACGGCAATGCCTTTCATGTCAATTAAATAAATTTAGAGTCTTCTTCTAAAAGAAGCGCATAGATTTGATTTGCGTCCTGTAACTTTAAAATACCTTCACGCAAATTCTGATTTTTAAAAAGTCTTGAAATACGAGCCAAAGCTTTTAAATGTTGCCCTGTTGAATTTGAGGGGGCAATAACCATACATACAAAGTGGACAGGTTTTTGGTCAAGTGACTCAAAATCCAGCCCTTCTATGGAACGCCCAAAAACTATAATGATCTGAGAAAGCTCATCAGATTTTCCGTGAGGAATGGCTACATTTTCACCAATGCCAGTGCTCCCCAACTTTTCTCTTTCCATAAGAGTATTAAATAAGGTTCCCTTATCTTTAATCAAACCCAGGTTTTGCAGAAAATCGGTGATTTCGCGGAGGACTTCCTCCTTGTTGGTTCCTGTCAAATTTGGAATAATGGATTCTTTGCTTAAAATTTCGTCTATTTTCATTTCATGGGAAGCGCATTGAGGATAATGTTGGTTCAGTCTTGATTTCTTAATTTAGACTGGGAACCCTTTTTGATTCTAAGGTCCTGTGTTTTTTCTTTATGTTTTCTTAGCTGTTTTTCAATTTTTAGCAAGGCATTATCCATTGATGCGTAGAGATCATCAGTCTCATGTTGGCTATGAACTGTGAATCCCTTTGTTTTTACAGTTATTTCCGCAAAATGGCGGTGCTTTTCTACAAGTAGTGCTACATGAACATCGGCTTCTTCACCCAAGTCGCTGATGGTCTTATCCATTTTGTTTTGTAAATGTCCCCGGATTCCATCCGTGATATCAATATTTCGTCCTGTTACAGTCAATTTCATCGAGCTCTCCAAGAAAAACGTCAATCAAAATATGTTTATATGTTTATAGGGTTGGTTCAAACTCTATAAAATACTAAAAAGAAGAGGAAATTAAAACCATTTTTTCCTTTTACTTGCAGGGGGAATATTTAGTTCCTTTCTATATTTAGTAATAGTTCTTCGTGCTATTTTAGCATTTTTCCTCATTAACGCTTCCACCATTTGATCATCGGTTAAGGGATTACTCCCGTCTTCTTCATTAATGATTTCCTTAATCATGTTTTTAACCCGTATGGAGGACATGCTATTGCCCATATAGGATTTGATACCACTGTGGAAAAAGAATTTAAGTTCAAATATTCCCTGGGGAGTATCTATATATTTATTTGTAGTGATTCTACTTACCGTTGATTCATGCATTTCAATATCTTTAGCAACATCTTTCAGGACCATGGGTTCTAAATAGGATAATCCGTCATCTAAAAAACCTTTTTGCAGTTTTACGATACTTTTTCCGACTTTATAGATGGTTTGTCTGCGCTGGTCGATACTTTTAATCAACCATAAGGCAGACCGGAACTTGTCTTCCAAATACTCCTTGGTTTGCCCTTCTTTGGTGGTCTTTAATAGATTGTGATAGTAGGAACTAACCTTAAGGCTAGGAACGCCATCATCATTTAAGACCACATCGTATCCCTCATCCGTTTTAATGACAACAAGGTCGGGGACAACATAGTCGACCTTTTCGGAACTGAATAAAAGCCCAGGTTTCGGGCATAAATCCCTGATAATTTTCAAGGCATCTAGAACTTCATTTAAATCAATTTTTAATTCTGAGGCAACTTTTGACAGGAACCTGTCTTCCAACCGCTCCAAATAATTTTCAATAAGTATTTCTACATAAGGGTTTTTGTCAGGAAGGGCGCGAGCCTGGTTTATCAGGCATTCTTTCAGGGATCGGGCGGCTACTCCCAGGGGTTCAAAATTTTGTATTATGCTTAGAACCCTTTGAACATTTTCTTCTTGTGTATTACAGATTGTGGCAATTTCATTTAGATCCGCACATAGATACCCATCATTTTGAATGTTTCCGATAATGCATGATCCTATAAACTTATCCAATTCAGAATCAACGGCTAAATCAAGTTGCCACATGAGATGGTCTGCTAAATCGGCCTCTTTTTTATATGTGGACTCAATAGACGGTCTTTCTGCATAACTTTCAACTGACATGCCTTTATCAATGTTGCCCTGAAAATAACTGTCCCAGTCTATTTCCTGGTCCTGAGAGGTAGAGCTAGGTTCTATATCTGAATTGAAGTCTTCATTGGGCTCTGCTTCCTCAGAATTGTTTTCCTGATCATTTTCTTCTTCAAGTAATTCTTCCAAAACTGGATTTTCTATAATTTCTTGTCTTACTAATTGGGCAAGCTCAAGTCTTGCCAAAGGCAGGAGCTTGATGGCCTGTTGAAGCATGGGCGTCATGACCAGCTTCTGGCTCATCTTGAGGTTCAAATTCATTTTCATTTCCATTGCCATAATTTATTGCTCCCGGCTTAAAATGAAAACTGGTTGCCCAGATAAATCTGTTTAACTTTTTCATCCTGGGCAACATCCATCGGTTTTCCCGATGAGATGATTTCCCCGGCGTTAATAATATATGCGCGGTCAGTAATGCTTAGGGTTTCCCTGACGTTATGATCGGTGATTAAAACACCAATCCCCTTGTTTTTTAATTGTGAAATTATGGATTGAATATCAGCAACGGCAATAGGGTCAATCCCTGCAAAGGGTTCGTCTAAAAGAATAAATATTGGCGATGTCGCTAAAGCCCTACTAATTTCGACCCTTCTCCGCTCTCCCCCTGAAAGTGAAAATGCTTTGGAGTCTTTTATGTGGAGGATGTTAAGTTCGCGCAGGAGTGACCGGGCTTTTTTCTTGCAGTCAAAACTGGAAAGCTTTTGGGTCTCTAGAACCGCAATAATATTTTCCTCCACCGTCAATTTTCTAAAAACCGAAGGCTCTTGTGGCAAATAACTGACCCCTTTTTTGGCTCGTTCATGCATGGGAAAATGGGTGACATCCTCATCATTTAATAGAACTTTGCCGTCATCAGGACGGGTCAGTCCTACGACCATGTAAAAGGTGGTGGTTTTGCCAGCGCCATTTGGACCTAACAACCCCACAATTTCACCCTTCTTAACTTCGATACTTATTTTATTGACAACCTTTCGAGTTCGGTATGACTTGACAAGGTTTTCAGTTCTTAGGCCGGTCACTTTATTTCTTTTTAGAGGAGGAGAGTTGATTTTGATCAGTGGATTTAGACTTCTTTCCTGGTTTATTGTCTTCATCTTTTGGATAAATTTTCATACGTACTCTTTCATTGACCACAAACCTGTCTTTCTCCAAAAGAAAAATCATTTCCCGACCTTCAATCATATTGTCCTCTTCCCATGCGGTGGCTTTTGGGGTGCCCGTTAAAATTATTTTTTGTAGTTTATCCAGATAGACAGCGCGATCCCCGGTAGCTCTTTTTAATCCTCGAGTAATAACAACATTGCCAATAGCTACAATCTCGTCAGTTTCTTTTTTATCTTCGGTGTTGTAAACCTCCATAATGTCCGAGGTGATTTTCAGGTCGTCCTGATAACTCACTACATTGCCGGAAAAAACTATTTTAACTCCCCCATTTTCAGACCGCATTCGATCAGAGGTGATTTCAATAGGGGATTTGCTTTTTTTTGATTTTTCTTTTAGAGGACTCCCACCTTGAGCACTGACAGGTATAACCATCAATACCCAGGCAATAAAAATATATAATCCGAACGATTTAATTTTCATATGATTTTATTGCTTTTGAGATGCTGTCGGAGATTTGGTATTTAACCTGTCCATCAAAATATCCGGGGAACCTACAAATTTCACATTACCCATTAAATTAACGTCCTTGGTGGCTTTCTTATAGGTTCCTGAATCCGCAGAAATGACGTATTTTTTGTTTTCGGCCTTGTGAAGGATCATTTCCACATTTTGCATTTTAGTCAGGTCTTCCTGGTTGTTGATTTGCGCAAAATCCGCTTTAAGTTCCCACTCTTTGACACCTTTAACTTCGTGAGCCACTCGGAAATTCTCAATCTCAACATCAATCCCTTTTTCCATTATTTTGACTTTAATGTTTCCAATCTCGACCGAGGTATTGATATTTTTAAAAATATAATATCCGGCCGCGCCAATAATGCAGAAGGCCAGTAACAGTAAAACTCTCCTGATGGTATTAATCATTTAAATATTTAATTTATAAAGCATTATGGGTATATGCAAATGGCATACCACGGATCTAATCATTACATATCAAAACTTTAAAGTAAAGTGAAATCAGGGAAAGAACGGGGGGCGGGGAGAAAGGTATTGAAGGTGAATTCTCGCTGAGAATCACTGATTACTTTAATATTAATTTCTATTCTATCCTGAATATTTAAGAGAAGCTTGTCCGGGTTTTGGGATGATCGCAGTTTCTCTGCCCACTCAATAATAGTAACGCCTTGGTTGTATATAATTTCTTCCAGGCCGAGCGAATAAATTTCTTCAAGGCTGTCGAGACGGTAAAGATCAATATGGTAAATGGGAAGTCTTCCAGAGTACTCATTGATTAAGGTGAAAGTTGGGCTACGAATGTAGAAGTCTTTATCGAGTTCTAAACCGTGGCAGATTCCTTGGGTAAAGCAGGTTTTTCCCGCACCGAGATCTCCGAATAAAAGAATGATGTCGCCTGCTTCCAAGGAACTCCCGAGTGATTTTCCTAACTGCAGGGTTTCTTCCATACTATTAGATACTTTTTTCACTTTATGGAAGTATGCGTTTCAGAGTTTCCGGAAGAGACCTTAGTAAATCTCCTGCTATCAATGTGGTTTCGCTTTCATTTTTTGCAAAATAATCCCCTGCTTGACCGTGTATATAGGAACCTGCTATGGAAGCTTGGGGTAGGCCCTGAGCCATGAGCCCGGCAATAATTCCTGTTAATACATCGCCCGACCCACCAGTCGCCATCCCCGCATTTCCTGTAGGATTTATGATAACAGTTCCATCGGCCATGGCAATCAAGCTGGGAGAACCTTTCAAGACCAGAGTTAAAGAGTGGTCGGCGGCAAATTGTGAGGCGGTAGCAATGCGGTTTTTTTGAATTTTTTGAGTTGCTAATCCCATTAAGCGGGACATTTCTTTGGGGTGCGGAGTAAGAACGGTTTCAGGATTCAAGATATCCAACCAGTTCTTATGAGTCGATATCGCGTTCAAGGCATCGGCATCTATCACTAAAGGACACTTAATCAATGGCAGGAGTTCACCGACTAGAGCAACAGTTTCCGGGTCTGTGGTTAATCCCGGTCCGATGGCCATTGCAGACTTATCTTTGAGATGTTCCAAAATAAGCTCTTTTGCCTTCAAAGATAATGTTCCATTAGCGGTTTCAGGAAGAGGGACCGTCATCACCTCCATGGGATGGACCGCTTTCTGACAGGATTCTGGAAAGGCCAATGTACATAAACCGGCTCCAGATCGCAGGACAGCCAGAGCGGTTAGTCCTGCCGCTCCCTCTTTACCTCTTGATCCCGCCAATACCAGAACATGACCGTAATCGCCTTTGTGACTATTGGGATTTCGTTTGTGGAAATAGGATTTTAAATCTTTCTCCTCAGACTGGTGGACTCGAATATTTTGGCTTTTTACAGATTTTTCCGGAATTCCAATATCAATAAGCCGGATTTCTTTCATGACACCCGCTGAAGGGTGGAGTAAATGGCTTTGC
>Ga0233434_1001883_pt1 | contig 19431 bp, 18 predicted proteins | sample SI_122_August201_4_FD_182738 | JGI IMG/M metagenome (GOLD analysis project Ga0233434, IMG submission 182738) | Seawater microbial communities from Saanich Inlet, British Columbia, Canada - SI_122_August2016_120_MG | ecosystem: Environmental > Aquatic > Marine > Inlet | place: Canada: British... | reverse complement strand
CATTACATGAAATGCTTTTCTTCTGATTAACTAAAAAAATCTAGAACTTATGAATCAGATTTTTTTGATCATAAGTTAACATGGAAATTATTTTGATAATTTCGATAGCAAAACAAAAAATAACTCATAAAACTTAAGATACTTAATTATGAAATCCGTAGAAACATCTACCAATGATCTAGCGGGAACTAAGAACCCTCACCCAAAAAACTCCACTTTGGATGAGGAAATTATTTGTTCTAATCGGCAGGACTATTTGATGTTTAACCGCTTTAAAATAGACCGCACAATGAACACTCTCTCTAAAATTGATCGTCTAATTTTTCTGGTTATTCCCCGTATGCTTCACGTACACCAAGAAGGATTACCAGGTTATTTTGATGGCAACCCTCCCTGTGGTATACATAATTTCGAGTTAAATATGGAAGCTCAAATTGCCGCCGAAAAACTATTTCCGGAAATTATAATCCGAAGAAATCCGAAGCTAAATCCAATCATTCACACTGCTCTACTTATGGGCAGCCTTGGTTCCATTGCCCAAACAAAAAAGTCAGACCTTGACTACACATTGTTGGTTAATAAAAATGATTTCACTGAACAAACAATGCAACTCTTCCAGAAAAAACTTAGCTTGATAGAGACTTGGACATGGGATAATTATAATTTGGAGAGTCATTTTTTTATCAATGACTACGAGGACGTTAAAAATAATTTTTTTGGTGAAAGTGATAGTGAAAGTACGGGATCCGCTCTAGCTAAGCTTCTCAAGGAAGAAATGTATCGAACTATGATCATTGTCACTGGAAAGATCCCCTTTTGGTTGGTTACTCCCGTGGACTGTGACGACAAACAATATAACGAGTTATATGAAAAGCTAAGCTCGGGGAAAACATTACTTAAGAAGGAAGAATTCATCGACATGGGTAATGTAGATGACATTTCTCCGGGAGAATTTTTTGGTGGATCTATTTGGGCTCTCATAAAAGCATTCGGTTCTCCATTTAAAACACTTATGAAAATGGGTGTGCTTGAAGAATATATGTTTGGCGACACAAAATCGAATCTTCTATGCCATCAAGTGAAAGATAAATATTTTAATGGTTTTGCTTACCTAGACATAGACCCTTACTTGGGAATGTTCGAACGGGTACAAAAATTTTTTACTGAAACAAAATCTAAGGAAGACGTTGATACATTGAGGCATGCATTCTATTTAAAGGTGGGCACTCAAATCAGTGTTGAGGAGTATGAAAAAGGTTCAAAAGACTGGAAAAAAGATACCCTTATTAAAATGATTAAAGAATGGGGTTGGACTTCAGAAAAAATTAATCATGTGAACCAATATTCTGATTGGCAAATGATGCAAAAAGTGGATTTAGGAAACCGCATTAATAAAATTTTGATGGCCTCCTATAAAAACATTTCTGAAAAAAACAAGTCTCTTGACCCCACCAAAAGCTTAATTACCGAAAAAGATACCCATCTTTTAGGAAGAAAACTTTTCAGTTTTTATAAACCTGCTCCAAACAAAGTTGACAATTTAGGCGCATTAGTGGATGGCAAAACTGCTGAAAAACAATTGACTTTCATTATGGATAAAAAGAGTCGGGGTGATAAACCAGAATGGTATCTGGTCCGAGGCAAAACTAGAGATTCTATTGAAAAAATTGATAAAGAAACCATCATAACCAAGAAATCATCCTTACAGTTTCTTTTGGCCTTTTCCGTTTTTAATAAACTTTTTAACGAAAAAACAGAAGCTTGGTTAACTGCCGAAGGTGAATCCATTAAGGAGACTGAACTTAATGCACTACTCCGAATACTCAAAAAATTCATTGAGTCTGTTAATATTGCTGCACTATCAAATGAGGATCTGTTAAGCAAGTCTGAAGTTTCCCAGTTATTCATGATTGTGGACTTTGGTAGCCCCCCACCACCAGAAATTACTATGGGAAACATCAATGATTGCAAAAACAAAAAAGAATTGAACAAGTTTATCAACAGTCGCATCGAACGAGCCAAACATATCAGCTCTATTTATTTGACCTCTTGGGGTGAACTGTTCTGCAAATCATATGCGGGCATAAACTGTATGCCTCGATGCATCAACGACCTAAGCGCCCAACTTAGCCCAGAAAGAATTGAAGGATTGGATTTCCTTAAGCTTTACATCCCCAGCGGCCGAAAAGAAATATTAAAAGTACCTTGGTTAAATAACTATATATCACGTTCTTTGAAAATTCGAGCCACGGCTGATATGGAAAAAACCACAAGTTAATACTAAAGGATTTATCAAACTCTATGGCCACAGCAACTCAGTAAGCACAAGGTACCGCCGCAATCTTAGCCCAGGAGGAGCATCAGGAAGCAGGATTAGATACTACACCTTAATGGGAGTCGTTGCTGGCATACATATTATTACCCTGGAGGTCATCTGTAGTAAAAATACTAGAGTTATTTATCAATATCAACAGCGGCCTGATCATACTTGGAGAACCCATAATATCCACAACTTTTATCACATTTCCGGCAAAGAAGATCACTGCACTAGTGCCATTTTTATAGGATGCCTTCAAGCCTAGGGTTTACGATCCGAAGAATATATGGAAGAGATTTTCGTTAAATCAATACGAGTTTTAAACATTAGAATTCATGATAGTGTAAATCCGCAAAAATATTCAGCGGAACATAAACACACTCCTGCCACCATCGGAACAGAGGGAATAAAAATAAATGTCAAACGTTGATGAGATGATTACATTAGTCCTGAAAGAGCCCAAGCAGAATGGGAACGATTTCAGCGGCTTTGACTTAAAGGGCATAAGCCTCAACGGTGCCAGCTTTGTTTATGCCACTTTGGTTGAGGCCAATATAGACGACTCAGAACTGCGCGAGATCGACTTTTCTCAGGCTTCTCTGGAAAAGTCGTCCATGAAAAATTCCAAGATTAAGAACTTGAACTTTACCGGGACGAATCTTGAGGAAGTCAATTTTGAAGGTTCCACACTAATAGAATGTAATTTCAAAAATGCTAATTTATCCAGTTGCGATTTCTCTCAAACAAAATTGACCGACTGTGATTTTCATGGAGCAAACCTGAACCACGCCAGTTTTTATTCCGCCACCATAAATAACTGTAATCTAGCGTTTTCCAGAATGATGTATACGTTTATGAAGCAAGTCGTCATCAATAAATCCCGCTTAGGGGGAATCAATGCGCGAGGCTCTGACTTCAGCTTTTCCAAATTAACGGAAGTGGATTTAAAAGGTTGCATGCTTAAGTATGCTGACCTTAACTCCTGCACCTTTAAAGAAGTCAATTTAAGCAACGCAAACCTGATTGGCGTGGACCTAAAAGACGCTCAGTGCAAAGGGATTGTTTGGGAAGAAGCCAACCTTGAAGGGTCCGACATGACGTATGCCAACATGGAGGGAGGCAACCTTAAAAATGCCTTTCTTCTGGAAGCCAATTTGCATGGCACCAATTTCACCAATGCCAACCTTGCAGATGCTTACCTTATGGATGCTAATATTGCGAAAGCGATCACCAAGGGAGCAAACCTGGAAAACACCATCCTAGCCTGAGCAGCTTTATCTCAAAGCTTATTTTTCTTCAAGCACAACTTCTGACGCGCACCGGAACCCCACATTCTCAAAAAAATCATTCGGGTTGGCCTCGGTGCGGGTGAATGCAAAACGGTAGGCATCCAAAAAATAATGCCCGGCTTTCTGGAACCCATTCCCTCTTAAAACCTTCAACTCTCTACCAAACTTGGAATTCGACTTTGAGTTTCCAGGATAAGGAAGATACCAGTCCTGAGTCCATTCCATAACATTCCCAGATAAACCATAAACTCCATACGGACTAACATCTTCAGGATAGGCGGTAACCGGTGCAGCTTTTCGGTCTCCATCAATACCCAGGTTTGACTTGCCTTTAACAAACTCTTCTCCCCATGGATAAGGCAAACCTTTCGGACCTCTCGCTGACTTCTCCCATTGCGCTTCTGTGGGCAACTGTTTACCCGCCCACATGCAATAAGACCATCCCTCCCACCAGGTGATCTGGGTGACTGGATGCGAAGCCTGATCTTCAGGAAAAGCACCATCAACCCAATGGGCAGGCCGATCAGTGAACTGAGTGGATTTGAGAAACTTTAAATACTCCGCATTGGTCACTTCATAGCGATCCATATAGAACGGACCCAAAAATAGTTTTTGCTCTGGATGCTGATCAAGATAAAGTTCTTTAACCGCACCAATTTTTTTATGCGTTCCCTCCGTATCAATCTTGTCCGTCCCCATGATGAATTCACCAGAAGACACCAAAACCATTTCTTTTTGGTCTCGCTCGGATACCTTTACCGGGATCAAAAGCTCTTTCTCACAGTCGCATGACTCACACCCCGCAAGAAAAAACAAAAGCAATATAAAAGCAGCTGGGGTATAGTTTTTGAAATTGATGTGAGAATACTTCACCATGAACCCTCTAAAGTTTATAATTAAAATACTCGTCATTATATTCATTTTCAGTGCAGGTGCTAGCTTTATCCCTATGGACACCGCTAGTGCTTTCAGCGTATCGATATCCGATCAAACCTCAGGGAAACCCTACCCTCATATCCTGAAGAAGCAAACCTTTGACCTTAACACCAGAAACATAAAAGTTCTGACCTCTCAAGGTCGGCATCTCTGGATGGGAACCGGGCTGGGTGTCATACGATACGACACCAGTACCAGTGATGATTATGAAGTCTACGACAACCAGAATCATTTACTCAGCAATGGAATTTTTTCCATCGCTTTTGATTCCCAAAATCTTCCTTGGATAGGAACTTACGGCGGCGGACTCAGTCACCTTAACGGCAATCAATGGAGCCATTACAACACACCGCAAGGTTTGAACGATGCCTTTGTCTACGACATAGAGTTCGACAAAAATGTTCTTTGGCTGGCAACCTGGAGTGGCGTAAACCGGGTGACTGGAAATCCCTCTTTGAGAAAAAACTGGCAAAGCTTTACTGTGGAAAATACAGAGGGTGGCTTGATTGATGACTGGGTATACGCAGTAGAGATTGAGTCCGCAGAAAAAATCTGGTTCGGCACCGAGTCTGGAGTTTCTTCTTTACACAATGGAAAGTGGCAGGCCTTCAATCATAAAGACGGACTCGGAGCCCCTTTTGAACAGGTACAACGTGAAAACAAGGGAACCATGTCGCTCTTTCAAGGCCAGCATCACTCCGCTCAAGCTTCTCCTTCTATTCCCAATTTACAGACTTCGGACTACCGCCCAAATTATGTCGTCTCCATGTTACTGGACGAGAAAAACCGTTTGTGGATAGGAACCTGGGGAGGAGGCTTGAGCCTGCTCGATACCCAAACTCTGACCTTTCGCAATTTCACAGTGAAAGATGGACTGCCGGGCAATTTCATCCTATCTCTGGAAGCGGACGAATCAGGAGGGTTGTGGATTGGCACCAATAATGGATTGAGCCGTTTCAACGGCAAAACCTTTCAAAACTTTTCTGCCATCAATGGACTAAAATCAAATTTCATTTTCAGCATAGAAGTCGCCTCCGACCATTCCTTATGGGTGGGGGGCAATAGTTCTCTCACACGGTTGATCCTTGCCCCCGACTCCGGAGTTCCACTGAATATTAATTGAATCGATATTGCCCCCAGCCAATGGCTGATTAAAAATCCTCGTCATCCGGGTCATCCTCTACGAAAGCCTCATCCACCTGAGCTTGCTCGGCTTCATCTACCAGTTCCTTAATTTGTTCATATCCCGTTGCAAGTTTCTGAATATTGACCAGTAGAGTTATCAATTCTGCATCCGGGCAATCGCGAATTCCTGCAACAAGAGCGCCCCGCTCATCCTCATCATACTTCTTATCCCATTTATCAAAAACGCTGAGGATTTTATTCTTACAATGAATCAAGTCATAAAAAAAACTTTTAATTTCTATTTTCGGCATAACATTCCTGAGTTGAAAATTTAACAAAATTACTCAAAGAATACCGGAAAGGCCTCACTAACAGCAAAACCACTCCGCTTTTCTATTTACACTTTTTCTAACCCTGATATTATAGTTTGAGTGCCTCCACAGGCAAAACAATATCTCTTCCATTCATAAAAACCATTTTTCAGGAACTCATGTCCAACGAAGATCGCTTTAAAGATAACGAAAATAACACCCTGACAGATACCAAATACAACCTGACCTGGACCAAGGAAGACAGCTACCAAATGCGCAACAAGTGGTGCTCATGGAAAGGTGCCAATAACTATGTAGAATGGCTCAATGAACAAAAGTTTGCCGGGTTTGATGATTGGAGACTGCCCAAAAGCCAGGAATGCAGGAACCTCTACGATCATGAATGCAAGAACACCGACTTCAACGGCGATATTGTTCACCTCGATTACAGATTCCCTGAAGGTTGCGGGTCCACATACTGGTGTGTGGAAGAACACGGAACCAACGCCATGGCCTATAATTTTTACAGCGACCGGGCCTATCAGGTAAGAAAAAAAGCCAAGGATGAGGAGAACATGTGTTGCCGGGCTATCCGTACTTCCGGTCCTGCGGTAAAAAAAAGTGGCCGTTTATCCAACACAGGCCGTTCACGAAGAGAGTAATCGGCCCTGCCCGGTGGGAGCAGGCTCCACGCCTTCGGCTGTCGCATTGATGTTACACTGGATCTTAACCGATTAATAACCCTGTATTACTCCACCCATTCATGGCACACCATCGCGCAACTCGCGCTGAAATTGATCTACAAGCCTTTCGCCATAATTTTCAAAACCTGAGGAATCACCTCGGACCAAAAATCAGAATCATGGCAGTCGTAAAAGCCGATGGTTATGGTCATGGTGCCCTGCCCTGCGCCCGTATTGCTGTTGACTGCGGCGCAGACTATCTCGGTGCCGGAGTGGTTGAAGAGGGCATCGAACTTAGACAAAGTGGCATTGACACCCCTATCCTGATATTGGGCAGTATCTTTCCCGATGAGGCAGAAGATCTAGTCCGCCACGATCTTGCAACCATAGTTTGCACCCTGCCTCTGACTAAGGCTCTTTCAAAAGAAGCACGAAAACAGAACAAAACGGTGTCAGTTCACATTAAAATTGATACGGGAATGAATCGCCTTGGAGTATCTCCTGAAAATTTACCCGAACTTCTCAATCAAATTCGCGAATCACCAAACTTAAAGCTTGAAGGCATCTCTACCCATTTTGCTTCCGCCGATGATGAAGACCTTTCCATCACTCAAGCACAGTTCAGAAAATTTCATACAGCACTTACTATTTTGCAAAATGACGATGTACCAATAATCCATTCTGCCAACACCTCTGCCCTGTTCAAATTCCCTGAAAGCCATTTCGATATGGTCCGGCCCGGACTCATCCTATACGGTGCCCTACCCTCTCCGTCCTTACAAGCGGTTCTAAATGAGAAAGAAAACCTGAGTCCTTTTCAGCCTGTCATGCAATGGAAAAGCCAGATCATTCTGGTCAAAGCTATCACCAAAGGCCAGCCCGTCAGCTATTCAGGAAGTTTCACAACTCAGCGGGACAGCCTTATTGCTACCCTGCCCATAGGTTATGCAGATGGACTCCACCGTAGCTTGTCTAACAAAATGGAAGTCCTAATCCGGGGCAAGCGCGCTCCTCAGATCGGAAATATCTGCATGGATATGACGCTCATCGATGTCACCGAGATTCAGGATGTGCAGGCAGGAGACGAAGTCGTTCTGTTCGGCAAACAGGAGGATCAAACTATAACGGTGGAGGAGATGGCGACGAAAGGGGGCACTATTCCTTACGAAATTCTCTGCAATGTCGGCAAACGGGTGCCTCGGGTCTACCTGAACGAATAGTTAATCTTCCCGCATTTTTAATTCAGAAAGATTCTTCACTCCATTCGACAAGCAGTATTTACGGATTCCCTCAATCACATGAAGAGTGGATGCAGGGTCGATAAAGTTTGCAGTTCCAATCTGAACCGCTTTAGCTCCTGCCAACAAAAACTCCACCGCATCTTCGCCACTCGTTATTCCGCCAATACCAATAACCGGAATTCCCACCGCCCTCACTGTTTGATACACCAGGTTTAAGGCAAGAGGTTTAATGGCAGGCCCCGAAAGACCTCCGGTTCTATTGGCCAGATAAGGTTTTCTGGTTTTCAAATCAATCGACATCCCCACAAAAGTATTGCAAACTGATAAAGCATCGGCTCCGGCATTTTCTGCGGCCTTCGCCAACAAGGTGATGTCTGTAACATTAGGAGAGAGTTTTACAATAAGAAATTTTTCAGTCACCTTTCGAACCGCAGCAACAACTTCAGTCAATACTTCTGGGTCGGAACTGAATTGCAAGCCGCCCTTCTCCACGTTGGGGCATGAAACATTCATCTCTAAAGCATCCAACCTCTCTACACCCGACAAAGCTTGAGCCATTTCTACATACTCTTGCGGGGTGTCACCAAAAAAATTAACGATAATACGAGTGTTGAAGTTTTCTAGTTGCGGTAGCTTCTCAGACAAGAAAGCCTTCAGTCCGATATTCTCCAATCCAATTGCATTGAGCATGCCGGAAGAAGTTTCAATCACCCTTGGTACGGGGTTACCCGTTTTAGGTTGCAAAGAAAGCCCTTTTGTCGAGAACCCGCCCAGAACATTCAAGTCCACGAGCGACCGATATTCCAAGCCATACCCAAAAGTTCCAGAGGCTGCTATGACCGGATTGTTCAAACTCAAACTGCCTAAATTGACCGACAGGTCCATGGGTAGGCCTTCCTTATCTTATTGACAATTAAGGGTTTATCAGATATATTTTTTAATACTTAGGGTAGACAGAGTCAAATATCCTCTGTTCTTTATATCCTAACATTCACAACTGAAGTTGTCCCAAATAATTAAAACAACAGAATGTTTTAATTTCAAAAACCATCTAACAAGGGCCATAGATCATGCTGGAAACCAGAGAACAGGAAACATTGCCTTTCGAAGAAGACACTCAACCTCCGAAAGAAATAACCAAGTACCACAAACGAATTGACGACCTTCTTGAAGACGCGGAAATTGAAGCAGAGATGGAAGCGGAAAAAAAGATCAGGTCAAAAAATTCGCGCATGTTTTCTATTTCAATGACCGGCATCGCACTGTTAGCACTGGTTTATTTCCAAGTCAATCATCAAAGCACTGTTACTCCGGTTGAATCAGCAAAAGCTACAAACAAGCCAGAGACAGCAGAGGAGAGATTAGCCAAACAGGTTCCCGTGGTAGAAGATGGATCAAGTGGCTCCAACATTCCGATTCCGCAGTCTTTAAGTTCAACAAAACCCCTTGAGAATCCATTCCTCACGCCTCCAAAAGCTAAAAGCACTAAGCCTCCGACCAAGGCCAAAGAAGTAAAGAAAGCACCTCGAGTCGTTAAGGCCTCATCAAGTCCTAAGCCAAAGTCCAGCCCTAAAAAAATAGTACCGGTTACAAAAAGTGTAAGCTCAAAGTTTTATATTCAGGCAGGCGCATTTGGAGTCAGGAAAAATGCTGAATCGCTTTTAAAGAAACTCAAAGGCAAAGGTTTTTCACCTTCTATTCAGACACGATCAAAAACATCAAACCAGCATATTGTAACAGTTGGAAGTTTTGCAAATACCAAGGCTGGGGACGATACTTTAAAAGAACTCACCGGCAAAGGATTCAACGCATCCTATTACAAGACTTCAAAAAAATCTTTCAGCCTTAAAGTCGGCCAATTCAGCAACCTTATAGAAGCTCAGAAAGCGCAGGATCGTCTGAGCTTAAAGGGTTTTTTATCTGAATCGCGCAAAGCTGATGTTCCTGTAAAAACCTATATGGTGCAACTGGGAGTTTTTCCAAATCGCGAAAAAGCTCGACTCACTCAGGAAAAACTGGCCCGGGCAGGATTTTCAAAAACATTTATTCGCTAAGCGGCGTACCTTCATGGTAATGGCACTATCTGGCTGACAATTACTGTCTCGGCTTGATGACCTCTTGCTAATTCCCTTCTACGTGTGGTATCTCTTCATTTTCCAGCCTCTTTCATTGGCTATCATTCTATTTATCAGCTAAGGCTTAAATGATTGACCTTATACAGATCACTGTCGGACTTGCATTTTTATATTATGGAGGGAACTTTCTTGTAACTGGCAGTGTTCGCCTGGCTAGCTCCCTGAAAATCAGTCCCTTTATAATTGGAGCCACCATTATAGCGTTCGGAACTTCTGCCCCCGAACTGGCAGTTGCCATTCTCGCCGCTCTGGATGGCACCTCGGAGCTGGCTATGGGCAATGTCATCGGTAGCAATATCGCAAACATTGGTCTTGTGCTTGGGCTGACCGGTCTCATCTGTACAATGTCAATCGCACCCGACCGTCTTAAGAGGGAATCCCCTCCACTGCTATTAGCTTCCTTTCTCATTTTACTTATCGCTTGGGATCTGGAAATCAACCGCTACGAAGGGCTTTTCATGTTTTGTCTTTTAGGTCTTTATATATGGCGGTCATTCAACCATAAGGAAGATTTTACCGAGGAACCGGAAGAGGAATCTAGTCTCTTTGCGGGGAAAGGACCCGCTCTTCAAATATTGCTGATCCTCTTAGGGCTTGTACTTTTAGTTGGAGGTGCCAAGTTATTAGTTGAAGGTGGGGTGGGTATTGCCCGTCAATTTGGCATCAGCGAATGGTTCATAGGCATCACCATCGTTGCTATAGGAACCAGTCTCCCAGAAATTGTTTCTTCTCTGATCGCTGCAAAACGAGGCCACGGAGAAATGGCTATCGGAAATATCTTTGGAAGCAATATCTTCAATATTCTGATGGTTCTGGGTTTTACCGCAACCATTCATCCTTTGCATATCCAAGAACCCATTCAACCAGACTTGATCATAACCACTGCCCTCACCGGGCTCTTAGTGGCAATGATAGCCTTTGGCAACCACTCCCTGGGAAAAATTAAGGGAACCGTTTTACTTCTGGCATATTTTCTTTATATAGGACTGAAGGGAACGGGGAGTCTTTAAAACTTTATCCTGCAGCAGGAGCTGACTTAGGCTTTACATTCTTAAACTTCCACAGTTGTTGCTTGTAATAAGGGTTGTTGGGCTGCAGCTTAATGGCTTCTTGAATTTTTGCCATCGCCTTTTCGGTTTCCCCTCGAACATAATGAATCTCTGAAAGAGTATCAATGAATTCAGGCCGCTTGGGAAAAGCTTTGAGAGTCTGAGTCGAAAGTTCAAAAGCCTTTTTGAGCTTAATGGATTTCTTTGCGTACAACCAAGCCAGACGATTCATGATTTTATAATTACCTTTGTCTAACTCAAAGGATTTTTCGCAATGCTTGGTGGCAACCGTAAAATAACCTTTCTTCGTATAAACATTGCAGATCGCAAAAAATAATTTCGGATTATCCTTTTCGTTCTTGGAAATAGGAAGAAGTAGCTCCAACGATTTATCCAGTTTCTTTTCCTCGACCAATGCCAGCACCAGCCCCATAGTAAAGGCTGAATTTTCAGGTTCCAGGTCTAAAGCTTTTTGAAATTCATCTCTAGCCGAGTCCACTTTCTCTCTACCCAGCAACACGATGCCCAATTCATAATGGGAAGGACCGTGTCTGTCATTTAAAGCAATGGCGTTGGATAATAGCGACTGGGCGCGGCTCCATTTTTCTTCATTGGAAACGAGCCTTCCCAATTGGTAATGACTTTGAGCATCTTTTGGGTTTAGCTTAATGGCCTTTTCCAATACCAATTGAGCTTTTATATTTTCGTTTCTGTCTGCGTAAATCTTTCCCAGCCGGGCTTGAACTAAGGGGTTATCAGAGTCAAGAGTTTCTGCAACCTTGTAGGCTTCAAGAGACTCCTCAAGCATACCCTTGGTGTAATACCAGTCGGCAATACGAATTTGCGCAGAGAAGTTTTGCGGAAACAAATCTGCCGCTTTTTTGAAAGCCTTCACAGCATCATCTTCCTTGCCACTTTCCAAAAGAAGCGCTCCTAAAGCCAGGTGAAGGCTGGATTTATCATTTTTAAGGTTTATCGCCGCACTAATTTCGGCAATGGCTTCATCATATAAATTTTCCTGGGAATAAAGCCGGCTCAATGCTTCATGATATTCAAAAGAATTCGCGTCTAATTCCACACTCATCTTTAGAGATTCACGAGCTTTGTCCATATCTTTCTGTTCCAGATATAAAAGGCCCAGATTGTAGAAAGCTGCTCCACTTTTAGGATCAATTTCTACCGCTTGCTGATAGGACTCTACCGCCTCCGTCAGTTGCCCTTTGGAGGAATAAGTTTTTGCCTGCTTAATACGGTACTCGCCATTAGCAGGGCTTAAGTCAATAGCTCTTTGGAACTGCGCCAGCGCATCGTTATAACGCTTGTCTGCAAAATAAATGTCACCCAACCCCGCATACACTCTGGACTCAACTCGGGAAACCGTCAGAGCTTTTTTAAAAACGATCTCCGCATCGGCATAACTCTTTTCAGCAACAAGCTCGTAGCCTTTTTTAACCAGAGGCTCCAGCTTATCGCCCTCTCTTGGATAAAGCCAGGTTACTCCGGCAATCAACAGAACCACTGCCGCAATTCCAGCGACTTTTTTCAACGGGAAAAACGACTTACTACCAGCAGTGGACGACTTCGAGTCACTGGAAGCTTTGGAAACCTTCGCCGTTTTGGGAACAGGCCTTTCCAGCGTTTTCATTTCTTCTTTAACAGTTTTTGGGGCTTCTTCAATCATCTTACAACGGCCTTCGAAGTTGGAACCTTCGTCGATGATCAAATGGTAGGTAGATATATCACCCGTCAACCGGCTGTCGTTCATCAGAACGACCTTATTCTCCGCAAACAGATTCCCTTGAATAAAACCCATATTTGTTACATCACGGGTTTTGATATTGCCCAAGATTTTGCCCGACTTTCCGATAACGAAATGGTCAGAGGAGTATATTTCTCCTTCAAAATCCCCATCAAAGTGAACCGCTCCCTTTACCCAGAGAGTTCCTTTGAGCCTAATTCCTTTTTCAAAATAGGAGTCCATAAGCCTGCGAAAATAATCCGATAATTTTTATACGTTTAGGAACAAACTGGATAGTACCAAATAATTGAATATGTTACAAGCAAGTAACGAACGCTGTATCTTGTTACAACCTAACCCGCCTTCTAAAGTGCAATGCAAATATTCACATGCCAAAGCTTCTCGTTCAATTCATGGCAACAATTCTGGCAGTTGAAAAACGGATTCATAACTGCTAATTTACACTTTTTCAGATTTCCATTTCCGAAGCTTGCCAAAACCTTATCACCTTTACTTTTTTCAAGGAGTACCATGTCCAGAAATCTAGGCCGCGCCTTCAACGTATGCAGAAAAATCAAAGTCATTAAAAACTTCACCATGCACCCGGCCGGCTCGGTCCTCATTCAGATGGGTGACACCAAAGTAATTTGTGCCGCAACGGTGGAAGAAAAAGTTCCTTCTTTCCTAAGAGGCAAGAATAGCGGTTGGGTCACGGCAGAATACTCCATGCTCCCCTCTTCCACCAATACTCGAAGTCCCCGAGAAGCATCGCGTGGCAAACTGTCGGGAAGAACCCAGGAAATCCAGAGACTCATCGGGCGCTCACTCCGCGCCGTCATCGACCTAAAAAAACTGGGTGAACGCACCATCTGGCTCGACTGCGATGTCATCCAGGCAGATGGTGGTACCCGTTGCGCTTCCATCACAGGAGCCTTCATGGCAACTGTTCTGGCCTTGAAAAAGTTAAAAAAAGAAAAGTTGATCGACGAACTCCCAATCAAGGACTATGTCGCCGCCATCAGTGTCGGCATCGTCAATGACAAAAAAATGCTCGACTTGGATTACTCAGAAGACTCCACCGCTGATGTCGATCTCAATATCGTCAAAACCGGCTCCGGCGGCTACGTTGAAGTTCAAGGAACTGCCGAGCAAGAACCTTTCGATGACAAACAATTAGACGGTCTCCTAAAACTAGCCGATAAAGGCATCAAAGAACTCATAGAAATACAGAAAAAAACCGTCGGCTAACCGCTAGGCGCGGGGCCAACTAGCAATATCGTGTCAAGCTAGCAAAGAGTTGTCTCGGCTTAACCAGCAGCTGCCAGTGGTGGAAATAAAAATTCCTCTCCCCTCATGGGGAGAGGTTAGGTGAGGGGTTGCTATCCCTTGCGTTTGTAAAGCCACCCGCCGCTGGGCAAGCACCTATTTCCCCGAGGTTTTCTCCAAACAAAACGAATGTCCCCCACACAATATACCCCTAAAAAAATAACGTTGGCTAACCACTCGGCGTGAATCCAATTGGCAATTGCGTTATTTGGCTAGCTCCCACTTCAACAAAACACCCGTCCTGAAGATGCTGAGGGAGTTATGCTTTGCTCCCTCTTTTTTAAAGTACCCCTTCGGGACATGAAATTTAAGGTAAGAGATATCACAAGGGTCGGGGTGATTGACCTCCAGTGGTTTTAGCTTGTCATCCTTGAGGAGCCAACGGCGACGAAGACGTGGCATACAAACTAATATGCTGCAATATGCACCTTAACAACACAAAAAAATACGGGGCCAAAGAAGTGATCGTAAAATTCTCAGAGATTAAAAACACTGCGTTCGGGTAGAAACTCAGAATGCTAATGGCGGTATTTAGTCACACCAATTTTCGGGCAAGTATCGGCAATGGCGCAGGAACCACAAAACGGTGAGACGGGTTTGCAGATGTTCTGGCCGAAGGTGACCAGTAAATCGTTATACCCCTTCCAGTAGCGACGGGGCAGTTTTTCCCGCAATACCATTTCGGTTGCATCCGGGGTTTTGGTTTTCACATACCCCCAACGATTTGAAATGCGGTGGACGTGGATGTCCACACAGATTCCGGGTTTATTGTGTCCCAGAATTAAAGTCAGGTTAGCGGTTTTGCGCCCTACCCCTTTTAGCTTTAATAACTCCTCCAGCTTATCGGGAACCTTCCCCGCATAATTATCCACCAGGTCTTTGCATAATTCTTTCAACGATTGCGTTTTGTGACGGAAAAATGCCGCCGGATAGATGGCCTTTTCTATTTTTGCGTTGGAAAGTTTCATTAATTGGGCCGGATTTTTAGCCAGCTTGAACAACCGGGCCGATGCGGGTTCGGTGACTTCATCCCGGGTACGTAAACTGATAATGCAACTGACCAGCACCGCAAAAGGATCGTTCTTCTGGCTGATAACCGTCACACTGGGGGTCCGAAAACCACGAACCGCCTTTTTCACCCGAGGTAAAACCTTACTGATAGGAAATTCCATGATTATTCTCGACAGCGCACTCTTTTTACCCGCAAAAGCAATTCTTATTAGTAAAAAAGCGTTGATTTTGCTACTATAAGAGTTTTTAAAAAAACCCATCCCCATAAGTGGTTAGGGTGAACCTTAAACCCGGATTCCAAGAAAATGCAGCATACCATTTCTGTATTAATGAACAACCGTTTCGGTGTTCTGTCTCGCGTATCAGGCCTTTTCAGTAGTCGCGGATTCAATATTGAGAGTCTGAATGTTGCGGAAACCTCCGATCCCACAGTTTCCCGCATGACCATAGTCACCCGAGGTGATAATGCTAAAATTGAACAGGTCACCAAACAACTCAACAAACTGGTCGATGTCATCAAGGTCGTTGACCTGACTGAGGAGAGTTTTGTCGACCGTGAGTTGTTGTTAATAAAAATGAACGCTGAAGCTCGAGTAAGAGAAGAGATTCTCAGAATCGTCGATCTCTTTCGAGCTAAGGTTGTCGATGTGAGCCCCAGCACTTATACCATCGAGATCACTGGCGATGAAGGAAAAATAACCGGCTTTCTGGATATGTTGAGTCCATTGGGTATTCAGGAAATTGTCCGGTCTGGAAGAATAGCTATCAGTCGCGGAAATAAATCGATCAACTAATTTTGAAAAAAGATAAGGAGAACTGTTTTGTCGAAGATTCTTTATAACAAAGATGCGGATATCAAAGTCTTAAAAAAGAAAACCATTGCCATTATTGGTTACGGCAGTCAAGGGCACGCCCATGCCAGAAACCTTCACGATAGTGGAATGAAAGTCGTTGTCGGACTCAGAAAAGGCAGCGATTTCTGGAAAAGAGCTCAAAAGGATGGACTGAACGTCATGACCGTTGCGGAAGCCACGAAAAAGTCCGATATCATGATGATCCTCATTCCTGATGACAAACAAAAGGCCATGTATGAAAAAGACATCGAGCCTAACTTGAAAAAAGGTATGGCTTTGGCGTTTGGACATGGATTCAATATTCACTTTGGCCAAATTGTTCCTCCCAAAGATGTCGATGTTTTCATGGTCGCTCCAAAAGGCCCCGGTCATCTGGTCCGAAGAACTTATGAGCAGGGCGCAGGCGTTCCTTGTCTGATGGCTATCCATCAGAACGTCACCAAAAATGCCAGAAAGATTGCCCTCGCCTATGCCAAGGGCATCGGTGGAACCCGTGCAGGTGTGCTCGAAACTAATTTTAAGGAAGAGACCGAAACCGATCTCTTTGGTGAGCAGGCAGTCTTGTGCGGAGGTGTCTCTGAATTGATCCGTGCCGGATACGACACTCTCGTAGATGCCGGATACAACCCAGACCTTGCTTATTTCGAGTGTCTTCACGAACTCAAGTTGATTGTCGACCTTATTTATGAGGGTGGTATCGGCAATATGCGTTACTCCATCAGCACCACTGCCGCTTATGGCGACGTAACACGTGGACCACGAATCATCACTCAGGATACTCGTGATGAAATGAAAAAGATTCTTGGCGAAATTCAAGACGGAAGTTTCGCAAAAGAATTCATTCTGGAAAACATGGCCAACCGCCCGATGTTTAATGCCCGGCTCGCACGGGACAAAGAACACCGTATCGAAGTGGTCGGAGAAAAGCTCAGAAAGATGATGCCTTTCGTTGGCAAGAAGGCGCAGTAATAAACTATGCGCATTCCAATTGCTAAAGAGGGGTATATGTTCATCATTCCCCTTGTTGTTTTCACTTGGGGGTTCTGTGCACTATCGTGGTTCTGGGCCACCGGATTTTTTGGCGGACTATTACTTTTCGTCACCTGGTTTTTTCGTGACCCTGAAAGGGTTATTCCCGAAGACCCGAATGCCATTGTTTCACCGGGGGATGGCAGGATCGTTGAGATTGTGCCAGAACAGGACTCCCTGCTTGAAAAAGACGGCTATACCCGGATCAGTGTTTTCCTGAACGTATTTAACGTTCACGTTAATCGTGTGCCCATCGCCGGGAAAATTGAGGCCTACCGCTATAACAAGGGCAAGTTTCTAAATGCGGCCAGCCACAAGGCTTCCCTCGATAACGAACAAAGCGCTATCCTCTTGAATAATGGTCATGTTACACTTTTAGTGAAACAAATCGCCGGATTGATCGCTCGCAGGATTGTATGCTGGGCCAAAGAAGGTGATGAGTTTCAACGAGGTCAACGTTATGGCTTGATCCGTTTCGGCTCACGCATGGATGTCTTTGTGCCTGAAGGCACAGAAATAAAAGTCGCCGTCGGAGATATTGTCAGCGGAGGAAGCTCCATTATTGGATATTTAAAATAGTATGGAACCTAAAAAAGGCATTCATATTCTGCCCAGCTTGTTCACCACAGGAAATGTATTCTGTGGTTTCTACGCTTTTGTCGCGGTGTTGAATGAACAGTATTATTACGCCGCCTGGGCCATCGCGATAGGAATGATTTTTGACGGGCTCGATGGCCGCATCGCCCGGTTAACTAAAACAACCAGCGCATTCGGCGAGCAATACGATTCTTTAGCAGACATCATCACCTTTGGTATGGCCCCTGCCTTCCTCGCCTACTCATGGGTATTAAAACCCTTTGGTCGATTAGGTTGGATGGCGGCTTTCCTGTTCCTGCTTTGTGCGGCTTTAAGACTAGCTCGCTTCAATGTGACCAAACCCGAAACCCGCAGTCAGCATTTCATCGGCTTGCCAAGTCCAGCGGCGGCAGTGGTGGTAGCATCTATCGTTATTGCTTTTGAAGACCTTTTTGCGACGCGTATGAATCCCTTCATCATGGTGATGGTGGTTTATACACTGGCATTTCTCATGGTCAGCAATATTAAATACCCCGCCTTCAAACAATTTGAATTTAAAAAACGGGTGGTGTTCTCCCGCTTTCTGTTCGTCATATTATTTATTTATGTGCTGGCGACCATACCGCGAGTCGCCTTATTTATTCTGGGTATCACTTACGCCGTTATCGGCCCGATAGGTTTGTTATTAGCAAATAGGAAACAGGAGGCTGAGTCCAAAGAAACATCTCCTCCTCCAATTAACAGCTCCCACTAAGGTCGGAGCCTGTCAAACCAGAAAATTTTCTGCTTACTCATAAAAATATTGGTCTCACCCCTGATGATACAGGGGTGAGCTGGAGAAACTTATAAATGTCGTGGATAGATAAAATCAAAGCAGGGATTGGCGGAAAAAAAACCGCCAAGGATGAAGATCTTTGGGTTGAATGTAAAAAGTGTAAGGAACAGGTTTTTATCGCCGAGCTGGAAACCAACCTGAAGGTCTGTCCGCACTGCGATTACCATTTCCGTCTGGAAACCCGGCAACGAATCCATCAACTCATAGATCAGGAGTCCTTTACAGAATACGATCAGGGGCTGACATCCGGCGACCCTTTAAAGTTTAAGGACACCAAAAAATATAAAGACCGTATCAAATCATCGACAAAAAAAGGCACCTCCAACGATGCCGTGATTACCGGTTCCGGAACTATAGAAGAGTTACCCGTCGAACTTTGTGTCTTCGACTTTAGTTTCATGGGGGGAAGCATGGGGTCCGTGGTGGGCGAAAAAATCACCCGCACTATCGAACGAGCTATTGAGAACAAATCGGCACTGATTATCGCAAGCTGTTCTGGTGGTGCAAGAATGCAGGAGGGTATTTTCTCCCTCATGCAAATGGCTAAAACATCAGCCGCACTCAGCAAACTGAGCAACCAGAAGGTTCCCTACATCTCCATCCTGACAGATCCAACTATGGGCGGCGTCTCCGCCAGCTTTTCCATGCTTGGCGATATCATCCTCGCCGAACCGGGCGCGCTGATTGGTTTTGCCGGACCGCGTGTCATCGAACAAACCATCAAGCAAAAACTCCCTGATGGCTTTCAGAGAGCAGAGTTTTTACTTGATCATGGCCTCATCGATAATGTCGTGCACCGCAAAGAATTGAAATCCACCCTCGCCCACTTACTAAAGATGTTGACTAAGATGGACTAGTAACGAAAAGTGTTTACAGGTTGAGACCTTTCCAAGGGAAAGAGTCATGGTTTCTCGTTTAAGATAAGTTTACTAAGAACTTATTTAACTTAAAGGAGAAACCAATGACTCAAGATCAA
>Ga0233434_1001882_pt1 | contig 19432 bp, 19 predicted proteins | sample SI_122_August201_4_FD_182738 | JGI IMG/M metagenome (GOLD analysis project Ga0233434, IMG submission 182738) | Seawater microbial communities from Saanich Inlet, British Columbia, Canada - SI_122_August2016_120_MG | ecosystem: Environmental > Aquatic > Marine > Inlet | place: Canada: British... | reverse complement strand
AATTCAAAAAAGTTATGTAAATTTCTACAAAACAAATTTTACATTAGGAAATGAAAAACTAACTGAACAATTTAGTAAACTTTCTGAGAATAATAGACTTTGGAGAGAACCATTTATTTCAATTGGTCAAAAATATCTTCCTGGTAAAACTTTAGACCAATTAAATTTAGAAATTAAATTAAATGATGATTTAATTAAATCATTGTCTTTAGAAAATTTATTTTTACATCAAGAAGGTGCAATTAGAAATATTGTACATTTAGAAAGAAATACAGTTGTTTCTTCAGGTACTGGTTCTGGAAAAACTGAATCATTTCTAATTCCTGTCTTAAATGAATGTACAAAATCTGAAGTAACTGGAATTAAAGCAGTTTTAATTTATCCAATGAATGCATTAGCAAATGATCAAGTCGATAGATTACGTGGAATTTTATTTGAATTAAATAAAATTAGACAAGAAGTAGGTAAACGAGAAATTACATTTGGTATATACACTGGACCAACTGCCCGTCAAATTAATGGTAAATCTGGTGAATTAAATCCGGATCTAATTCATTTGTCTTTCAAATGTCCTTCATGTGATAGAAGTGATGCACTAAAATGTTCTGCAGATAATGGAAAAGTAATTTTAACTTGCAAATATGAAAAAGAATTAAAAATTAAATTTCAAATATTTACACGAGAGGAATTAAGAAATAATCCCCCTGATATTTTGATTACCAATTACTCTATGCTTCAAAGAATTTTGGTTAATCAAGATGATAAACCACTTTTTGAAAAAAATAAAATCAAACATCTTGTTATGGATGAAATTCACGCATATGGTGGTGCAAAAGGTGTAGATGTTGCGTTATTGATTAGACGTTTTAAACGAAGAATATTAAACGATTCATTTGAAAAACAAAAACCCATTTGTATTGGAACCAGTGCAACAATGTCCAAGGCATCTGATTCTCAAATTAGAAAAGCCAAGATAGGTGATTTTGCCCAACGTCTGTTTGGTGATACCTTTGGAAATGAAGATATTTTTGAAGGTAAAAAAATGGATTGGAATTTACCCTCAATTTCTCAAATAAACAAGTTTGAAATTTTATCTCTTCCTGAATCCATTGAAGAATTTACTAATGAGAATTTTAACTCTGTTTGCAAGCAAATATCTGATGAATCAATTCCTAATTTAGAAACAAGTTTGAAAAAATCTGTGTTTCTTGGTAAACTTTTGTTGAAAAATCCATTTTTTCAAGAATTAATCAAATCTCTATCTGAACCAAAATCTCTAACTGAGTTAAAGCAATCTGTTTTATCTAATACTTATCTAAAAGAAAAATTAGAGCCTTCTTTTGATGAGACTAGTTTAGATGAATTAATTTGGTCTTATCTTAAAGCAGGTAGTTTAGCAACAATGCTCTCTGGTAAAAATTATGAACCTCTATTGAAAGTAGGTGTTCATAATTTCTTTAGAATACTCCCAAAAATTTTCATGTGCACAAATCCTCAATGTGGAGAAATGTATTTTACACCAAAAGAAGAATGTGAAAAATGTCAAAAGTTAATCGAAGAATTAGCTGTATGCAGAAATTGTTCTTCAGAATTTCATGTTTCAAATGTTTCTTTATCTGAAATTGAACATGAAGGATCTCAAAAGTCAGAAAAACAAAGATTGGGAAAAAAATTATTGGCAGCTAAAGCAAGACAAAATCCAGATCCTGAAAAAATTAAAAAGCTTGAGGAAGAAACTGAAGAATATCAAAATAAACCCATCAAAAGATATTCTGCAAATGATGTAAACCAAAATCCTGAAGAATTGTGGTATAAATTAATAGATGAATTACCTAAAGAGTCTCCTGGAGAGGAACATCCTCGAACATTTTACAAAAAATGTTTAGATTGTGGGTCTTTTAATTTAACAGATAAACAAAAATGTGAATTAGAAATAGATGAAGGAAAGATTTGTAATTCTGAAAAATTAGTTTTGGTCGAAACTTTTCCTCCAGGTAGTGGTGTTAGTAGAAAAACTTGGCGTCCAAGAGATTGCCCTGATTGTGGTTTTGCATATGGTGGAGCCGGTTATGCTGTAACAAAATTTGAAATGGCTCCAAAACAAGCAAGCACAAATCTTTTCAATATTGCTTTTGACAAAGTAGATAATCATAAATTATTAGTTTTCACTGATAGTCGACAAGATGCTGCAGAACTTGCTAGATGGTTAGATTTTGCACATGAAGATACAGCGCTTAAACAATTAGTTGTTCAAAAACTTCAAGAATTATCTGCTACTGGACGCAATGATATTGGTTATCGTGAATTAATTAATGATGAATTAATGCCATTCATTACAAATAATTGGTATAATTTCAACTTAGAAGATTTTGATCGTACTGCTGAAGAACTTGAAAAGAAAATACTTCTTACAATCACTGATAAAAAACGTTTAGCCATAGAGAGAATGGGTTTAATTGAATGTAATTACAGAGGTTTGCAAAATATTACAGAGTTTGAACATAATTGGAAATCTGCATTAAATAATTGGAAATTTGAAAAAACTCCAACTACTGATATATTGGAGATTTTGAATCTTAAATCTATTTCATCTGAATTGATGAGTAATTTTATTACAACAATATTGAATATGATGCGTAGACGTGAAGCAATAAAAGGTTTAGAAAAAAGAGACTGGAATGAAAAATTTGAAGCTGAAGGATTTGATTGGGATACCCATAATGAAAAAATAAGTTATCCTCGAGGAACTAAAATCTATAATCTTGGCAAGTCATCACGTAATTCATTTTTAAAATACACTCTAAAAGTTTTTGAACTTGGTGATGAAACAGCTGAGTCCAAAAGAAATGCATCCCAAATTTTAGAGGCAGTTTGGAATTTTGTTAAACTAAAAGGATTTGTAATTAGAGTGAGATTAGAAAAGTTTCGACAGCGTGAGCCTACATTGGCATATGTTGTTTCAACAGGTAATTTGAGATTATCACTTCCAAAAGAAATTCAATTATGTGCTGAATGTCATGAGACAAATACAAATTTACCAAATAATAATTGTCAAACTAATATTCGTTCACGATTATGTCCTGGAAAAACAAAACAAATTCCATATACTGAATTTCTGCTATCAAAACAAAATGATCATTTCTTTATGATTTTCAAAGATGATATTCCTACTAGAATGGCTACAAAAGAACATACTGGAGCATTGTCTGAAATAGAAAAGAAAACTATCCAGGATTCATTTTCATCTGAAGATGCAGATAGTCGTAAAGTAGATGTTGTTGTAGCCACTCCTACTTTAGAATTAGGCGTAGACATAGGGGATCTTACATCTGTTGGATTATACAAATCCCCCCCATCTGCTATTAGTTATACTCAAAGAGTTGGTAGAGCAGGAAGACGAGATGGAATTTCTTTTATCAATACCTTCTTTTTTAATAGTCCGATAGATGAATTTTATTTTCGGAATCCTCAAGAATTAATCAAAGGAAATTTTTTCCCTCCTTTCATAAATTTTGAAAATGATGAATTGATTAAAAGAAATTTTAATTCCATTATTTTGGAAGAACTTGCATTATCTGAACATGGAGAATTTTTAAATCAATTCACTAATGATTTTATTATAAATAGAAATGAAAATATGAAAAAAATATTAAATTTTGTTGATGAAAAACGAGATTTGTTTATTGAATCATTTCGTTATATTTTTGATGATATACCTGAATATAAGCAAAAATTTGATTTAACTGAAAAAATTAAAGTATTCACAGAAGAGTTTAAAGAAAATTTTAATGATGCATTAGATATTTTTGTAGATGAATTACGTTCTGCACAACAATCAATAGATGATTATCAATCAATGTATGGAAAATTATCTTCTGAAGACTATTGGAAATTAAAAGAACTTGAACATCGATTATTAGATTTGAAAAAAAGAAAATTGTCTACTCATTTATTTGATGTTAACTTTTTACCTCGATTTGCATTTTCTGGTAAAATGGTACAAATTGAAGATTCAAAAGGTTCTATGTATCAAGGTGGTCGTCCACGAAATATTGCTCTTACTGAATTTGCACCAAATTGTGAAATTACATGGAAAAAGAAAACTTTCAAATCTATTGGAATAGACCCTGATAAAGCTGCAGAACGATTCAGTACATGTAATCATTGTAAAAAATATTTCAGTACTGATCCAATTGATAATACTGAATGTCCTTTCTGTAAAAATATTATCCAAACAGGTCCACCAATACGTTCATTTTCTCCTAATCGAATTTTTATTAAAGAAAAAAGTAAGAGTGTGACTGAAACTGCAAACTATAATGAGCCTAAATTAGATATTTACATGCCTAAACCTAAACATGAGCCAGTTTCAAAAAATATTTCATTAAATTCCTATGACATTGGATTAACTAAATTTGGAAATACTACAATGCTCTTGACTGTTAACGAAGTATTTACTGAATTTGATGATCCTGATGAAACTTCAGAAAGAGATAGAACTCAAATAGAAATATGTAATAAATGTGGTAAAGTAAAAGAATTTGTTAACGAATTACAACATAGACCTGTTAATAAAAAATTTGTTATAGATAAATGTCATGGTCCTTTTGAAGATGCTGGATTGCATAATAAAATGCCTACAAATATTATTTCAATTCAAATTAAAAATAAAAATAACGATACATACATTGATGATAAAAAATTCCTTGTTACTTTAAAGAATGCAATAATTAATGCAGGTCAAAGTGTTGCAGAGGCAATGGAAGGAGAGCTTGAGGGAGTAATTAAAGAAAATGAATTAATTCTTTTTGATAATGTAGATGGCGGTGCAGGGTATGTTGATATAATTTATGAAAGATTTAATTTAGTTTTAAAACGAGCATATGATATTTTAAGTCAAGAAATAACAATCTACAAAGAAGTCTGTGATAAAGGATGCTTACATTGTTTATGGTCATATAGGCGTAAACGCGACATACCATTTATTGATAAACATTTAGTTTATCCATTACTACAAGAAAGTTCTAATTTATCTACTCAAACATCTGAAATCAAAAAAAAACCACAAATTTTTGAATTCGAAAAATTAATTTCAAATCCTAATTCTTTGATTGCGTCAGAATTTGTAAAAAATGCATTTCAAAATGCAACAAAAGAAATTAAAATTTTTACTTCCACAATAGATGATAAAAAAATTGATTGGGATTCTGATAGGGCAAAAAGTTGGATAGATATAGTTGGATCATTACGAAATGGACCTGAAAATGTGCCTATTTCCATCTATATCAAAAACCGTTCTATTCAAGATGAAAATTCTCTAAAAAAATTATTATCTTTAGGAGTTGATATTTTTGAAATTGATAATGATTATTTTGAAAAATCTGAAATAAATTCTAATTCTTCATTAATTCTCATTGATCAGTTTTCAAATCAAATGTTTTGTATGAAAATTTCTAATAATCTTAGTGAGCTTATGATTAAAAATTATACAGTAATTGATTATAGTAATAAAGAAAAAACTGTTAAAAAAATTAAAGGTGATTTAGATGATATTTCTTTACATTCCAAAAAAATTAATGAAAATGATTTAACTAGTCTTAATAATATTCACAAAAGATTTGTAATACAAAATGATGAAGACTCTTTATCAAAATCTATTATAGAATTAAATAATTTTATTTCTACAACTCAAAATAATATTAAACTTATTGATCCTTATCTTAAAGGTAATACCAGTTATGGATTAGAAAATAATTTACAATTTTATATTAGTTATTTAACAAGATACTTACAGAAAGGAGTATCTATTCAGATTCTTACAACAAATCATGAACAAAGTGTTTTGAGAAATTTAAAAACATATTTTGAAGATTTAGGTTACTCTTTAGATATAATTTCTTATGATTTAACAGGCTATTATCAGAATACAAGAATTATTCATAGTAGATATTTGATAATTGATGATAAGAAATCTCTTAAATTAGAAAAAGGTTTGTCGATGGTTTTTGAATTTGAAGCTAAAGGAAAACTTCTAAATGGAATTGAAAATGAATATAATTCAAATATTTCTGCTACCCAAGAAATTTTAGAAAAAACTTTTGATCCTTTTTGGAATTATGAAACTTCTTTAGATGAAAAAATAAAAAATGGTGCAAAAACTGATACGAGGATTTTAAAATGAATTTTGATGAAATAGCAAAATTACTTGTAAAGGATTTTGTTAAAGAGGAAATTTCCTTTGAAAAATTGCAGTCACTTTTAGAAAATGTTGACCAAGGTCATTATTTCTTTAAAAAATGGATGGGTGATAGGAAGAATTTTCAAAAATTAAAGAATAATTCAGCATTTAATGGACATATTTCTGATAGTGTGGGAAGAAAATGGTTAGAAAACCATTGTTTTCCTGTAACCTTAGAAATTCTGAATAAAGTCATTGCTCCTGGTGGTGAGGTTTCAGTTCATAGTTTTGGTGGAAAAAAACGTGATTTACTTGTGTATTATGCACTATGTCCAGAATTAGAAAATTTTGTTACATTAATTTGTTGGATTGATACAAAAAGTTCTGAAAAAGCATGGGTTGCAATATCTGATTTAATTTCTAATAAAGATGATAAACGAGTTTTACAGTTTTCTAATAAATGTGGTATTTTATTACCTAATAGAATTCATCCAAGTCATGATAAAAATCCAACTTTGGTGACAAAGGAATTTTATGAATCTCTATATGATTGGAGATTTGCACATTATCTTTTTGATGATTCAAAAATAATAGTTTCTCATAATTCCCCTCTTAATTTGAGAAGAATGATATTAAATGAATGGGACAAAAATGAATCAATAGCAGAAATTAGAACAACTATTGGAAGATTAGTTAAAATTAATAGAGATTCTGTTGATGTATCGATTCCTTCAATTTATGGTGGCCCAATGACCAGAACTTTCAAAATTGATACTAATTTAAAAGAAAAAATAAAAGAAAATTCATTATACTATTTTCAAGTTTTTAAAATTGTAGGTCATAATAATATGGAAATTCATATCAGAAATATTTCTGATGCATCGTCTATAGATATAGTTGGAATGTTTTTAGCTAGTTCTGCATATTTGTTACATTTAGGAAATGTTAGATTAAATATTTTAGATGCCAGTAAATTTGAAAAATTATTTAAATTATATTATGATCAAGCTGCAAGGTTTTGTAATCACAACAATGATGAATTAGACGCTATGAATCATCTTGATTGGAAACAAATTCAATTTGGATTTACAAATTCTTTTACAAGATGGATTGATTCCAAACTTTATGTAATTCCTCCTTTGTTAAACCGATTTTTATGTAAATTTGAGACTGAAACCCAGGACGCTATTATCAAACAATTTGATAAATCATTAATTAGTAAAGCAAATCCTTGTTTTACAGAAATTCCTTATAATTCTCATGATAATAGGATGTTTTCTAGGAAGGAAATGGCTGAAGTTAACCGATTTTATGATTATGTAAATTTCCTAATCCATGAAAAACGATTTCTTTTACAAATTGAACAAAATTTTGAGCATCCTCATCAAAGAGATGAACAAATTTCATGGTTACGAAATATAGTGAATTCTAATTAGATTTTACTTTTTTAAAAGTAAGAACAAAGTCAAAACGTAATCCTCCCTCTTTGTGTTCTTGAACCACAGAATTGCGTGAATAGTTTAAAGTCGATATGTCGTGAATTTTTAATCCAATATTTTTTGTAAAATCAAAAATTTCTTGCCATGTTCTTTCACTATGTGTATTAAAAATAAAAGTAAGACAATGATTAGGTTTTAAAACTCGTACCATCTCTGTCATTGATTTTTCAAGTAATTCCATGTAATTTTCAATACTTTTGTTACGATTTTTTGCACCACTAATTATTACTTCATTTTTGTAATTTACTTTATTTTTTAACCAACTATTCCACATATGACTTAATTCCAAATATGGTATTCTATCACCATGTGGTGGATCTGTGATAATGTAATCTATTGAATTCTTTGGAATTTTTTTCAAACCCTCGATTGCAGATTTGTTCATAAGAAAAATGTCACCTTTTTTCAATTTTTTAAATTCATTTACAAATTCAGGCTTACCAAATTCATCTTGTTGAATTTTTTTTGCTTCTAAAATTTTTGTATATCTTGTAACAAAAGAATTCCAAACATTCACTTCAAAATGTTCATTTGGTATCCAATATCCAATTATCCAGCTTCCTAATTTTCTTGTTTTTAGTTTACTTTTTCCATTTTTAGTATTGGAATTATTAATTACAAATACCATTTTACTAGTTTGACCAAGCATTGATGAGAAGCATAATCGAAATATTTCTCTGATATTTTTATCCTTGATTTTACTAATTCTTTCTAGTAATATTGCCAAAGCTTTTGTATTTCTAGGCGTAAAAAGATCACAAACTCGTGATTCTGAGTAGGAGTTTATTCTGGGGTTATCAAATAATTTATCCTTTGGAAAAAACTGTTTAATTTTTGCATAAGTAAATGATTTTGATAATTTTATGTCTAGTGGTGTTGGTTTAGAAATTATTGTTTTTGGATCCTTATACCTTACTTCATCTAGTTTATTATTTTTCCAGATAAAATGTGTACCAACATATGTTTTATTTTTTCTTTTAACTTTATAAAATGAATTAATTTTTTCCATACATTCTGTTTCAATTTTTGAAAATTCTTCTTCAAATTTTTTAATATTTATTGGATTCAGTATTCCTTTTGAAAGAAAGAATGCTGTTGGGTTGATATCTATGCCTACTGCTTTTCTTTTAGAATTATATCCTTCAATTAATGCAATTCCTGATCCTGAAAATGGATCTAAAATGATATCTTTTTTTTTAGAATATTTTTTAATATACTCACTAATTATGTTATGTGGTTTTTTTGCCCAATACTTGTGCATTGCGTAAATTGTAGAGTAAATTTTTGGCTCTGAATTAGAATTTGATATTTTATCTCCATATTTTTGTTGTATTTTCATAATAGTCTCAACTTGATTAAAAATCATATAAGTTACATATGTGTATTGTGTTTATGCCATATCCACCTGAATCTCAAATACGATTACCATTATTGAAATCTGCTAAAGATAAAAAAGTTCATTCTGTTTTAGTCGTAGAAAAATTTCTTGGTGATTATTTTAAATTAAATTCTTCTGAAAAAACTAGAATAAAAAAATCAGGAGGAGAACGTTTATTTTTACATAGGATTAGGTGGTCTCGAACTAATCTAAAATATGCTAAATTATTAGAATATCCTAAGCCTGGATTTTATAAAATTACTTCTAGAGGATCAAAAGTACTAGAAAAAAATCCTAAATCTATAGATGATTCCTTTTTATCTCAATTTATGGAATTTAGGGCTTGGCGTAGGCGTAAATAATAGCTTAGTACAATATATTTTTGTACTGTACAAAAATAATTTAAGATAATACGAAAGACCTCTAAATGGTATGAAATCACAACAACTTTCATATCAAATGGGTGACGACCTTATCGTCAAACAAGGAAATGACATTCCTAAAAGTTATGATAATTTTATTTTTCATGACTTGCAGAAAAGTATTGTCTTTGAAAACAAATCATTACATAATCATTATGAATATGTAATGTCTAGTTTAGGGAATTCCTATCAAGGTGCAAATAAATTTGCATATGGAAATATTTTACTAGCAATCCAAACGATTGTCACTTGTAAACAAACACACCCTAGACGTACTGAAAAGTGTAAACAAGCAGTAGGATATCTGCATCAAGATATGCAAATGGCTTCCAACACTATCCAGAATGTACTTTTACTCTTTGGAGTAAAATTATCCACTGCACAAATACTCAGAGATTCTGAACAAGTGCTATCTCAAAGGGATCCTAATTGGCTCTCTAAGTTTGGAGGCTTTACTAATGACTAAACCCATGAGTACTGTATTTCAAATTCGCTTTAAGCTGTTAGAAGCTGAAAGTTCCATTAGTGCAATGGAGACTGAAGTTGATTGTTTAAAGGAGCAAATTTTGTTAATGCGCCAAGCAATTCAAGAAAAGCAAGATTTCATCGATAATCTTCGCCCAAGATTGGAAAGATTGATGGAAATTAGGAGACGTCATCATGAGTGAGTCTAATCTGAATGCAGATTCTCATGTTTGCATTGGTTTTAGTGTCGCCACTGCAGAAATTGAGAGGACCATTGCACATATGGAGGCAGACATTGCATTTCATCGCTCTCAAGCCAGAATGTTTGAGAAAATGCTCCAAGATGAGCAAAAAAAGCTTGAAGAACTAGTTTCAAATCATGAACATTCTTCTTGTGGGGAGGAGTCTCCAAATGTTTAATTCTAAAAATTGTACATATGGAGATTTGAATTGAATATTGATGAATTCAATGATGTCCTTCTTGTTGGAATCATTAGAACTCTAAACATACTCAAAGAAGTCAAAGAAGAAGGAGATAATCTCAACGAAATTAATTTTGAAGAAATTATTGAACTCAGAAAACGAGACATGCTGGATCCTTCTATGTTGGAATGTGTTGTTGAATCAACAAATACATCAGAAGGGGCAACACAATGAGTAGATTTTGGTTATATCTTGGAATAATTTTAGTTTGTAGTGGAATTGGTACTGGTGTTGGAATATTATTAGTAATTTTTTATTTTTGGGATGACATTAAAAAATCCATTAATTCTTTTGATATAGTAAATAAAGATAATTTTTCAGAAAAAAATTCTAATCCTAAATATTACAATGAAGATACTGCGGAGGAAATGAAATAATGATTCTTCTTCTTCCATTAATTTTTGCTGCAATTGTTGTATACATTATTTATCTTGCAATTATTCATTGGTACATTACAATTCCTATAATTGCAATTATTATTTGGTATTTCTTTTTTTATAATCCTAAAGATTCAAACAAAAAAGAGTATCATTCACAATCAGATTATTCTCAATCACGAAGAAATGAAAGTAATTCTTATCAAAACTATTCACAATCTAATTATTCTAATGAAGGTACAGATGGTTACGGACAATCATATCAAAAGAAATCATATCAAAAGAAATCATATCAAAAGAAATCATATCAGAAAAAAATAGATGAAAAGAAATCATATCATTATGATGGTTATGAATATAAAAAAATTGGAAAAGCAAAATTAGACAGAATCAATGAAAGATTAGAAAAGTTTCAAATTACTCCTGAAGAGGCTCGTATAATTTTTGGTAATGCTTGGACCACAAAATTAGGTACAAAAGATAGAATGATATTTTATTTTATGATTAGACGAATTGAGATAAGTTTACAATATGATTACAATGATCGTAATAAAAATAAATTCAGACATTTGTATTCCAAAGTTTTAGAAATTATTCAAATTGTAATGGATGAAAATGAAGATCTACGTGAAAAAGAGAAAAGATGGAGTGAAGGAGATTATTCTTATGATTATGGTTATGATTATCAAAATTACAATGATGATTCAGAAATCACTGAAAAGAAAATAACACAATCTTTTAAAATTTTTGGATTAACTCGTAATTCAACAATAGAGCAAATAAAGTCAAAATATCGTGAATTGAGTTTAAAATATCATCCAGATAGGAACAAAAATACCGATACTACGGCAAAAATGTCTGAAATCAATTCTGCATATGAAATCATCATGGGGGCTATACCATAGTATCAAAAATGATTCAAAATTATGATTCTAATTGTGTGTATGAAATTTATGAGATTCAGGATACGGGTAAAAAATACAAGATAGGTGAAATTGAGGATCAAATCTTTTATGATCTTAATAAAAAAGGAAAACGCTTAGAGCAAGGATATCAGTTTAGAAATGATTCTACATTTTGGAATCAATTCAAAAATATTTCAATTAAAAAAATATCCCGTCCACTTGGAGGGTTTGAACCAATAGTATGGGGTGTTTATTGGACTTTATCTATACTAGTTACAATAGTTTGTGTAGTTTCACAAAGTGCCATTGAGGATCAAATGTTTTGGTTGATTGCATCTACAATTCATTTAGGAATTACCATAAAGCTTCGATATAACACAATTGTAGTATATTGGATGGCTGCAATATCTATAGTTGCTTTAATTTACTTGTGGTCATCAGGAGGAAAAAAGAAATTTTAATATAAAATATTTCAATTATAATTTTTTTGGTAGTGTAGGATTGGTTTTCTTTTGTTTCTTGTAATTTTCAATGTATTCTTGCTGTTCTTTATCTGCAATTTCCTGTAACTCTTTTTGCTTTGATTCTTTTTGTTTTAATTCATCATACCATTCCTGTATATTTACAATATGAAAAGGAATTATTTTTCTTACTGATGCAATAGGTATTTCTAAAATTTTAGATATTTCCTCTTGTGATTTTACACCTTTTTTAATCTCAGTAAATACAGATTTAGATAATTGTTCATATTGTATTTTTTTAATTTTTCCATTAAATTCTCCCTTGCAAGTTAGTCCGCAGTATTTCTGACTTGCAGATTTTGCTTTAAATTTTTTTAAGCAATTTTTACAGGTTTTCCAATTCTCTCGCATTAACAATTAAGTCATTTCAAAGTATAAAAAATTAATTTAAATTTTGATCAATTTGAAAACTTACTTCATTGATCAGTCTCCTCTCTAAAGCACTCTAGACACATTCCATCTAAAATTTTTAGATTATCTACTTCAAGATGACCTAACCATTTTTCACATGTATTACATGGCATATGAAGAGGAATTGTATCTGCAACTCCTCCAGTTACTACAACTACTGCTAGAATTTGTCTGGTGCAACAAGTACATTGCATCGTAGTTGTTTTAATTCCTGATTTTATGGCCTCTTGGGCGTCTCTAGCAAAAAGACCTTTTGTCTTTCCACCATTTTTGTAAAACTCGGCAATATTTTGGCCCTTGCCTATTGGGATTAGGTTAGAAACTTGTGATTTCATAAATTAATTTAGTTTTAGTACTCAATCATGTTTTTTTTGAACTGTACAAAATATTTTTGAATATTTATTTTTTAAAATATGGTTTTTGTTCGGCATATTGTTTTCTAAATTTTTTTGTAATTGTTTTAAATTTTTCAATTGTAATTGGGGGATTTTTAAAATATGATTTATAGTGTTCATTAATTCTTTCATTTGACCACTTTCTATCAAAAATTCCTAAATTAAGCTGAGTGAATACTATGAGTTGAGTAGAAATAATTGAATTGATTGCAATTATGTTTTCAATTTCATCAATAGATTTCTCAGTATCCACTAAATTGTGAATGATATCATTTCTTTCAGAGTATAAATTATGAAAACTATCATATGTTTTAGAATTATTTGTAATGTTATCAATCCATTTGAAATAATTTAATTTATTTATTTTATTCATAATTGAATAAACTTTACCTGCATTAAAATAATCTAAATGTGCAGAAATAATTCTACCTTTAGTTAGATTGGAAGATTCCATTTGTTTTAGCACATCAAGATTTATTTCAATAGAATCTTCATTTAGACTATCTTTTGGATCTATATCCATTTCATCAATTAGATATGAGATAAAGGATTTTAAATTATATTCGATTGTACTCACTAATGATACTAGTAATTGATTTTTCATTAAAATTTGATATTCTTTTTCTTGTATTTTTATCAAGTCACAAAATTTTTTCAGTAAATCAATTCTTTCAAGAAAGTCATCAATATCAAATGATGGTATTCTTTGAATACGAGCACTTTCCAACCCTCTCTTTTTAAATTTTTTAACCACATCAATCATAAAAATATCTACTAAAAAAGAAATTCCTATTAATATGTAAAATAAAAATTAACATTGAATAATTTGAGATGCAATACCTGTGATCATGAGTCTCATCATCATGGTGAATCAGGATGTCAATTTGCCACTTGTAGTTGTGATGAATTTAAAGCAAAAAAAGAAAAGGAGGAAATAACTTCTAGACAAAATACTGCAACACAAAATACACGAGAAAAATTGGAGAAGTGGGAAGTAAATCCAAAAGCCTTTAAAAAAAAATCATCTATGGATGTAAAACAAGAATCAAAACAACGCAGACAATCATCTCAATCAGAAATATGGGATGAAGTTGAAGCAAATTGGGTGAAAGTGGATGAACTAATAGATGATCATGAATATGAAAAAGCAATTGTTGAACTAAATATTATTTTAGAAAAAAAATTTGAAAATATTTCAGCATGGATAAAAAAAGGTCGTATTTATGTTGAATTAAAAGAATACCATACAGCAATTATTTGTTATGAGACAGCATTAATTTTAGATAATGGGGTGAGTAAAAAATTTGATAAAAAAAATTATGAAATATTAAATCTGATAGCAATTGCACATAGACATAATGATGATCACTTAGAAGCAATAAATTTCTGTAAAAAATCACTAGAAATTAAAGAAGATTTTACTCCTGCATTATCTGAACTTGCGTTTAATTATAGGGAAATTAAAGCATATGAATTATCTATAGAACAATATACTAAATATTTAGAAATTGATAAAAATAATGTAGATGCACTAGATGAATTAGGATATAATTTAGAACAATTAGAAAAATGGGATGAAGCAATAGATTGCTACAATAAATCAAAACAAGTGGAAAATAAAGACCCCAATGATGTTTACGCCGATAAACATTTGGCAAATTGTTATTTAGCAAAAAAAGATTTTGAACATGCAGAACTTTTAATTAATAATGAGAAAATTCTACAAAATCAAAATGCATATTCATATGAAGTAAGAGGAGAAATATACAAAAAGCAAGAAAAATATGCAGAGGCAATAACCAATTATGAAAAAGAAATTATGTATAAATTATCTGAAAGATTTGATGCATTATTTGATTTAGGATATTGTCATGCACAAATAAAAAATTATCATATTGCTTTAGAATATTATAAAGCATATGTTACAAAATCAGGATTAACAGATGCTGTTGCCCAAAACTTAGGATATGTATTATCTCGTCTTGGATTAAATCAAGAAGCACTAGAATGGTATGATAAGGGATTAAACATAGTTCCAAATCATCTTGAATTATTAAATAATAAATCAATTGTATGTTGGAACTTGAATCAATATTCAAATGCACTAGAATGTTATAACAAAATGTTACAAAATGAACCTGAAAACTTGTGGTTTTTGAATAAAAAAGCGAATGTCTTAATTAAATTAGAAAAATTTGTTGAAGCAATTGAAATTTGGAATTCAATGCAACTTGAAACACTAAAAGAAAATGATCCTCCAAAAGAAATGATTCTGAATAATATTGGATGGGCATATGTAAAGATGGGTGAATTTGAAAATGACGTGAAATATTTTGAAAAAGGATTGAAATATGTTGATGATGCATTAAGAATTAATTCAAAAGAGGATTATATCGTAGATTCCAAATGTCATGCACTGAACTTCCTTCATAAACATAAGGAAGCAGCAGAGTGGTTTGAAAAAAAATATCAAATTACTAAAAATGAGTATGATCGATTATGGTCAGGAGTTTGTATACAAGACTGGGGTAAACAAGAAGATGACCTGATAATTAAAGAAAAAATTTTTAATCAATCTCTTGAAATCTTTGATTCAATTATACAAAATGATCCAACATATTCATATGCATTTTTTAACAAAGGATATGCCTATTTACTTTTAAAAAAATATGAAGAAGCAATAACTTGGACACAAAAAGCAATTGAACTTAATTCTGATGCTGCTATTTTTTGGAGACAATTAGGAATTATCCACAAAGATAAAAATAATTCTAATTTGGCCATTATCTGTTTTGATACAGCAATTAAAATTGAAGAAGAACCTCTGGCTTTAAAGAATAAAGGTGAAGTACTTTATAATATCAACAAATACACCGAAGCAATTGATTGTTTTGAAAAATCATTAAAAATAGTATTTGATATAGATGTTGTACTGCAAAAAAGTAATGCATTACATATGATGGAGGAATTCACTCAAGCAATTGAGTGTTATGATAAAGTTTTAGAAATTGAGCCAAATAACGATACAGCTCTTTCAAATAAAGGAAATACGTTAAGGGTAATGAAAAAATATGAAGAATCTTTAAAATATCTTAATAAATCCATAGAATTAGATCCACTGGATTTCTATAATTTTGATACAAAAGTGATTTTATATCAAGACTGGGAAAAATATGAAGAATCTTTAGAAGTACTTCATCATACTTTAAGAGAATTTCCAGATCAAGAAGAAAAAATATTGAATCATTTTATTACAACATATAAAAAAATGGACAATCACGAAATGGTTAAAGAGTACAAAGAGAAACTTCAAAAATTAAAAGATTTAAAATAATTCCCTATTTTTAGTCGTAAAAACCTCTTTTTGTACAAAATATTTTTGTACAGTTCAAAAAAAACATGATTGGGTACTAAAACCAAATTAATTCATGAAATCACAAGTTTCTAACCTAATCCCTAAGTGTGAGGGCCAAAATATCACGGCAGAACAAATGACCGATGTGGTAGACAACATCAATTTTATTTCCTTTGTTGTCTCCAACCCATGGTATTTGTTAGCAGAAGTAAGGGAGGTCAAAAATTGAAACAAAAATTAGTTTCAGTTGTAGAGAAAAAATCCAAAAGTTGTGGATTTGATTTATGTCCAAAGAAATTCAAGTATTTGGCAAATCCTCAACTCTTAGATGAAATCTTTAGCATGTCAAGTTCTAAAGGTCACAAGATTGTATCAGAGAAAGTCTTTGTTACAAAACGTGATGTCTCAGAAACTATTCAAGTGAAAAGATCAAAATGTCGGGAAGCCGGTGATGATCCACTTGATTCAATGAGAATCATGAATTGCATTGGTTGCAATCAAAAACTTCTACTTCGTGTAGATAATCCCATATGCACTAATTGCAGGAGAATGGACTAATGGAATCATTAGATAAACTTTCTTCACAAAAATGTCCATTATGTAGTAAATCATTAGCTACTGATGAATACAAACAAGCAATTTCACAACTAGAAGAAAAACTAGAAAAAAGTTTTGAGCAAAAAAATGAATTCCAAAAGGAATCATATGCATTGGATCTTGAAAAAATCAAAGAACGATATGATGAAGAACTTTTACAAAGTCATCAAAGTCATAAAGATCAACTCACAAAAGTGCGTACTGAAGTTGAAGAATCATATGAGCTTCAATCAAAAGAATTGAAGAAAAATTATGATATGTTGACTAAACAAAGTCAAAAAATATCTGAACAAAACCAAAAACAATTTGAGGATTTACAAAAACAACTTCAATTATCCCATCAAAAGGAAATGGATGAAAAATCTAAAGAAATTTCACGCCTAGAAAAACAACAAAAAGAATACAAAAAAGCAGCAACTGAAAAAGCCGCTGCATCTTTTGAGGCCAAAGAACGAGAATTAGAACAAAAACTCTCTGAAAAAGACATTCAGCTTAGTCGATTCTCAAATGAGGTGGAATCTCTGAAAAAACAACTCACACAGAGTCAATCAGAACTAAAAGGTGAGGTTGGTGAACTAGATTTGCTTGCACGTCTAAATGAAGCATTTCCAAATGATCATTTTAGACGTCAAAAAAGAGGTACATCAAGTGGTGATGTAATGCATCAAATACGTGAAAATGGAAAGTCATTGGATATTCCTATCGTATATGATAACAAAGCAGCAAAAACTGTAACCAAAAATGATATAGAAAAAGCCAAAAAATATCAAAAAATTCATGGGACAAACTATGTAATCATAGTTTCAGCAAATCTTCCAAAGACTAGCGTTCCAAATGGATTGTATGGAACAAGAGATGGAATTCTTTTAGTTCATCCAAGTATTGTAACTGAAGTTACAAAACAAATCCGAACTGCTATCATTGAAATCTCTAGACTAAGATTGAGTTCAAAGGATCAAGAATCTAAACAAACTCAATTGTATGAGTACCTCACTAGTTCAGAATTTTCAAGAATTATGGAGGATATTTCTGCAGCATATGAAGCACTTTACAAACTTCAAACCAAAGAAGAAAAAGATCATCAAACCTTGTGGAAATCAAGACTACATGAGATTGATAGATTAGTTAAATTGTCTAATGACTATTCTAGTGGAATTGAATCCATTACTCAAACATCTCTTGATGAAATCCAAGTGGAGGCTAAAAAATAATGATAGAAATTCATACAACAAACTATCGCAATCCAATTTACTGCACGGTATGTGGTACTCAGACAACTGATGCAAAGGGCTCGGTGGTTAAATGTCCTCACTTGGTGTATCTGGGAATGGATGGAGGAGTTGAGTTCTCAATTTATGATGATGTGCAAGAACCTGAAGATGATGATGAGTGGATTCAATATGATTCACAGCTAAAGGAATTTAGGAAAACATTGGATGACAAACATCTATGTGTCCATGTTGATATTCCTGCTCCTTCAGGTGAAACTTATTGTATCATATACAACTTGATTGTTGGCTTAGACACCAAAAACCAAGAAAAAAAGGAATGCCCCTATTGGACTGTCTGGGGTCCAACTCTTGAAAAGTATGGTGTTACTGAGGAGGGTGTGTAATTGAGTGAAGAACCTAAATGTCCATATTGTAAAACCACAAACATTGCTGAAATTCTTTGGGGATTTCCTCCTACTTCAGATTTTTTGCAAGACCAAATAAAACTAAAGAAAATTGTTCTTGGGGGATGTATAATTACAGACAATGATCCACAATGGGAGTGTAATTCATGTCATCATAGATGGGGAGTTGCCTTTCATGACTGAATTAAAAATTGATTCAAAAAAGAAAAGTGCATCTGAAGCACTTGTAAATTCTTTTGGTGGTTATCCAATTGGTTATGGATTAGGAATTATAGTTCTTCCATTATCTACAGGATGGATTCAAGAAGACCCATACATGGCAAATTTTGCAATTACAGGCGTATATGCTGTAGCTTCTTTTACAAGGTCCTATTTTTTGAGAAGAATATTTGAGAAATATGGAATTGATGATAATTTCATTCGTTTAGGACAAAAAAGTATTAGAAAACTTTTGGGGAGAATGAAATGAGATGAATGATACTTACATGAGTCATTGTTCTTCTTCTCCACAATGAATACAGATCTTCTTTGATAGTATCTCAAAATAGGAATAGCTGTGAACAAATCCGTCTTTGCAAGTCATAGAGCATAAGATGTTTCAAGAGGTGTAATCAGGATGTTGATCAAAATAATTATCGATCAGTGTTGATAATGCATGAAGGTCCTGTTGGCTCATATGTCAATAGGGATTTTGTTTTGCCTATTTTCTTCAAAATTGCCTAATTGAGATATTAAGTACTTATTTTTGCTTAATTGAGATACCTGTTGCTTATTAGCTGCTTATTTTTGCTTGTTAAGTGCTTATTAAGC
>Ga0233434_1001866_pt1 | contig 19505 bp, 18 predicted proteins | sample SI_122_August201_4_FD_182738 | JGI IMG/M metagenome (GOLD analysis project Ga0233434, IMG submission 182738) | Seawater microbial communities from Saanich Inlet, British Columbia, Canada - SI_122_August2016_120_MG | ecosystem: Environmental > Aquatic > Marine > Inlet | place: Canada: British... | reverse complement strand
CCTTTTCTTGAATTTTCTGTTTAATATTGTCGATGGTGTCGGATGCCTCAACATCCAATGTAATAGTCTTACCAGTAAGAGTTTTCACAAAGATTTGCATATTATATAATATAAGACTATATAATATTTATATTGTTTAATTAATTACTTTATACTGGCGTCTGACTATTAATTCTTCAAGGGGGTTAAAACCAACCAATAATACGATAAAATGACTATATTTATACTTAATATCATTACAATATCCTTTCTAGTAAAAAAATGATACATATTTTCCAATAATGATAGAACAAATTCTTTCAATACAATGAATCCAATACGTGGACATTTAAACAAAAACCGATTGTCTGTGCGATTATATGTTTTTGTGATACTTACCGAAAGTCCTTCTGTTTTCGCGGCGTGCCACCACCATGGTGGAATAGTTAATGTATCTCCAGTCGATAGTTCGACTTTATATATTTTTAAATTTGTGTGATCGATATTAATAATATTATCCTTTAAAAAATTAGGTCTACTTGAAAAAAAATCGGCACATTCCAATGGATTATCGTAATAGTCAAACATATAAATAGTTTTTTTTCCATAAATTTGATTTAATACATAATCATTATTTGTATGTATATGCGCTCCAGAACGACTATTGTTTCCAAAAAATAATAAAATTCCATCATTTGTTCGTTTTTCATCAATTGGTAATGCGAATTTAGTCAAATCATTTTCTTCTAAATAAATTCTTATATCTTTATCAGCAACGAAATTATATGGCTTTTTATTATTTACAATATGTTCAGAAGCGTCATTAAATTTTTTTCGTTCATATTTTTTAACATCCGTTAATTCCATATCTTGGTATGTATTGTATACTTCGACGTCCATACTGAAATTTCTGAGTTTATCTCGAAAAAACTCAATAACATTATCGTGTTTAAAAACAGTCATATTACGGCATCCTCCCCGAATAACATATGGTTTGGAAAAATTATAATAATCTGGTAATTCATCAAAATTTTCTATTTCACCAATTTTTACATACATGGTATAATATAATGTAACAATATGTTTTTAATATGCTATACGAAAGTAATGATAATTATTTATTAACAAGAATATAAATACTTGATTATTTATATTCATATGATGTTTAAACAGATACATAATCAATTGTTACAAGAACAAAAACGGCTATATGAAGAAAAGATTGAACATATACGTCGAGTAAATGAAATATCGAAAGAAATAGAAAATATCGAATCAAAAATTGTGAGAAAATGTCTAGAATATCATGAAACACATGATTATGTATATGAAATAGACAATGGTATGTATGGTGAAAGTTATCAAATATGCAGTCGATGCGGGTTCAGTAACTAGTTTTTATAAATATCTAAACCCACTAATCCATTATTTATTATATATTCAATAGATGCTCCTCCTCCAGTTGATATATGAGTAAAGTTATTTTTATATTTATTTACAAAACCGCCGGTATCTCCTCCACCAACAATAACCCTTTTATTTTGATTTTTATGAATAGATTCAATAAGAAAATTCACCAACATTTCGGAACCATATTTATATTTCTCATTTTCGACAACCCCGAGAGTCCCGTTCCAAAATACCACATCGTGTTCTTCGACCAAATTCCGCAATTTATTCAATGATTTAAGTCCAATATCAAAAAACGAATCCGTTTCCGAAAGGTCTTCTGTAAGTATGTGTTTAGGTGAATCGACAAAATTATCACAGCATAATCCGTCTTCCATAAGCGTTATTTTAGCACGATTTTGTGATATTTCTTGAATATATTCCACCATATTATGTTTAATAATACTATTAATATTTCCACCCGCGATAAAAATATGATCTACCTGTTTCGAAAGATTTTTTAATAATTTTAATTTATCTTCCATTTTCCCACCACCTATAATAGCGAGTATTTTGTTATTACTATGGTTTGATGTAATCGTTTGTAGTGCTTTTAATTCGGAATCAACCAGATAACCATAACATTTATCATCTAATTGTGTTCCACAAATACTTAAATGGTCTCTATGCATACAACCAAACGCATCATTAACAAAAGAGTCACCCAGTTGATGAAAAATATTCACGGCATCTGTTTGACCAATTGTTTTATATTGCGTTTCTTCTGGATGAAATCGTAGATTTTCGAGTAAAAATAGTTCATTCGAAGATTTTTCTAATTGTTCAAGTGTTTTTGATTCAAGTCCACGAGACAAGAATTCTATATCTTTATTTAGCAATGATTCTAAAATAGGTTTTATGTGAATTAATGAATCTTTATCATTCGGTTCTGTCGGTCTACCAGAATGCGACATTAAGACAATACGTTTAGGAGAATCTTGAAGGATGCGTTTTATTGTTGGAATCGCCGATGTTATTCGAAAAGTGTCGGTTACTTTGTTTTCTGATTTAGGAACATTTAAATCCAGACGAAGACATACATTTTTTCCTTTGAAATTTCGCTTATCGATAAAATATTCGTTAGCATTATAACAGCCAATTAGTTCCATCATTTTAATTAATTGACTAGAATAAGACCATTCATTATCATACCAAATCATAATCTTAAAATGATTATTAGTGAGATCAATAGATGCTTTTTTATCAACAATGGATGGACACGTTGTAGTAATGAGGTCAGAACTGACTACATTTTCAACAGTGAGTTCTAAATATGGATTTTGATTTATAAAATGGAAAATATGGTCTAAATCTGTTTTTTTTACCAATTCGACATTTAAATCGACCAATGATACATTATTTATTGGGACACGCACAGATGTCCCAAAGATTTTACCATCAAGTTTTGGAATAATCTTACATATAGATGATGAAGCACCTGTGGTGTGGGGAATAATATTATTTAAAATAGAACGATTGGTGCGACTTTTAGAATGGGCAGTATCTACCACATTTTGACTTGCAGTAGATGCGTGTATTGTCGTGAAATTTGCCTGTTTTATACCATACATATCATCTAAATGTTTCAAAACCGGAATAATCGAATTGGTTGTGCATGACGCATTGCTAATAATTTTCTCGTTTTTGTATTCGTTATGATTAGCACCATAAACAAAAAGAGGAGTATTGTCTTTTGGAGGAGCACTCATGATTATATAGTCAACATCGTGTTGTTTTGCTGTTTCTTCTGTTAAATAAACACCGGTCGCATCAATAATATGATGAACACCGAAAGAACGCCAATTTAACAAGTTAGCATCTCTATTTCGTATGATGTGAATGGTTTTATTATTAATTTTAAATTGATTATCATCAATAATTTCAACCGTGAAATCTTTATTGTATTTATGAACAGAATCACGTTTTAAATAATGTTCTAATTTATCAATTTCAAAATCGGGGGCATTTATAACACGTATATCAATCGTTCTACTTTGGATAAGTTGTAAAAAAACGCATTTTCCGATTCTACCGAAACCATTAATTCCAATAGGAAGCATTATATATAAAAAATAAGAAAGAAAATATCTCCAATATTATTATACAACATGGCTCCTTTAATGTTTATTTATAATCGTTCATATCAGACACAGGAACAATATTCACAATCGATAAAATCCAGCGATAAAATTAATAATCAACAAAGTTGTGCTATGAAATTTAGTGCTTATGCTAAAACTCAATCAAGCACTAAAATAACAAATTGTACAAAGGCGGAAAATGTATATTTCAAAGGAAGATTAATCGGGCGGAAATATTGTATACCATTATAAGACGTTTCGTTACTTTATTATCTAAAATAACTATATAATGAAACGTCCTGTTAGAGATCCAACCTCAGGCACATATACCATGAAAGGTAAGATATATAAAGAACTATTTGGTTCAAGAGAACAGGTATGGAATGGAACTGCGTATAAAACAAAATATGGTTTGACGAAACAAGGTCTAGTAATGAATAAATGGGGAAGAATTGTATCCGCGGATAAACACGTCACCGCCAAAAAAGAGAAGCGTTTAGAGAAATATGGATATTATGCTAAAAAAGGCAAATTCGGATATCAAAAAAGGGCAACAAAACGTGATATAGGAAAAAAGCGCACCCGAAGAAAAACGAGCAAAAAACGAGAATAAACAAATTTAGAGATTTCCTAACTATAAAATAAATTCTATAGTTAGTGTATAATGTATAAAAATACAGTCGGATCGAAAGCCCAAGTATACCACGGAACAGCCAAGCACACATCTGGTGGTTTAACCAAGAAGAGCCTCGTTAAATCGAAGGGTCGCATCAAGTCCAAGAAACAAGTTGCTCATGGAAAAAAAGCAATTAAGAATCTGCGTAAATTAGGTTTCGTAGCAAAAAAAGGAACATTTAGACTTTTCAAAAAGAGTGATGGTAAAAAGAAGAGAGGAAAGACCGAGAAAAAACGTAAGTAAATATTTAACAATTAAACATAAACAAGGGTGATATACATATTCTCGCATTATTTAGTAATGCTGCGCGAATATGAAAATAACGATGTTCACAGTCGTCTAGACGATTTATCGGTTCTTGCCATACAGATTTACTCATTGTATCAATTTCCGATTTTGGATAAATTTCTAATAATTTGTGCACATTCCATTCATACGAAACGTTTAAAAATTTATCTTTTCGATAGATAGAAAATCCATTAAATGCGGATAAACAATATACTAACCCTTTATTACCATCTTGTTTAGCCGACTTATATAATTTATGTTTTATAAAATTTTTCATTCGGTTTACGATAGTTGTATATAGTGGATAATGCAAACAACTAAATGTATACGGATGAATTGAAAGAGCCCAAATATCATAATAATCAAGTCGGTTAAATGATATAGAATCCCATTCTAATGGAGTCGACCTTTCAGTATTAACAATATAATCGAATACTTCTGTATTAATCGGTTTAGAACATACATCATCCATGTCCATCATTATAAAATAATCAAAATCGGAATAGTCTAATATTTTAATCTCATTTAAAATCTTATTCCGAGCGTTTGATATATTTTGTGTTCGTATATCACTTAATTCGTCTTGTCCAATTAAAAGGGACATCTTATCTTTATAATATTCATTATATTTGTTTAATAGTTCAAGTGAGTCATCATCCGATTTATCGTAACACATAATAATATGATAATCATCTAAAAACTCCTCTATATTTTTAATATTTTGAAAAACGTCATTTAAATATTTACCCGAGTCTCGTATACAACCACATATAAACATTTTAATTGTTTTTTTTGATTGTTTTGATTGTTTTGATTGTTTTGATTGTTTTGATTGTTTTGGATGGGACACTATGTTATTAATAGCATTTTGTATAATATTAGAAACATATTCTCTAATATTTATTACATTATTATTTTCCATTATAATATACTAAAATATTATGATGTTTCGAATTCATGTATATTACTAATTATAATTATTCTTTCAGGAATCTATATTTAAATTGTTCAGGTGTATAAATAGGAGTCCCTAGTTTTTTAGCAGTCGCAACCTTTCCTGTGGTGCTATCTGGTTCTGGAGTAATAACGGCAAACGTTGTTTTATTAACGCTAGAACTCATTGAAGCACCTGATTTTTCCAATAGTTTTTCTAATTCTTTATCTCGGGAACCACTCATTACAATGATCTTTTTAAATAGTGGATGTGTTTCGTCTTTTTCTGAAATAGGATTTGATGGAACAGATCGTAATTTATCAGTTAAACCACATTCTTGTAAAAATTCTAAAAATTCTGGAATATTTTCTACAAAGGATTTGGATGTGGTTAGCGCCATACCTTTTACCGATTTCAGTTTAGTAATTTTCTGTTCCGGTGTTTCTTGAGATGTAAGAATATCTGGATATTCTTGTAATACAAGTTCGGTCTTTTTACTACTAAATCCTCTACCAAACATATTGGATACACCCATTATTCTTGTTAAAGGTGCATTATCAACCTTATCTTTAATACCGTCATGTATTTTCACCGCCATTCGTTCTTTAAATCCATCCACGCTTAACAACTGTTCTTTGTTCATTTTAATTATTTTGGGAATTGTATCAAATCCAGCATCTATAATCTTTTCTACATTTTTATCACCTAATCCATCCACATCTATTCCTTTGAAAAATAATGTTATGTTTTTATTTCGAACATTCTTATCTTCGTCTTTGTTTTTTAACATAATATCGACGTGTGTGCTATTCCATACATATTCAACAGTGGGCATCAAAGGTTGTTCGGCAGGAGTAACAATAGACTGTATCTTTGGTATAACATCTCCACTGCGTATTATTTGTATTACTGCACCAACACCGATTTTATTTTTTTCAATAAAAGAGCCATTAAATCCTGTCGCATATTCGATTTTAACACCACCTAAATGGACGGGCTCTAAACGGACACGGGGTTTAAGATAACCATCCTTACTAGCTGCCCATATTACATCTAATACCTTTGTTTCCGCCATTTGGTCAGAAAGAACCATTTTAAATGCGAACGAATGATCTGGATTTCCTGATTGTCTCTTATATATTTTATCATCTGTAACAATAACGCCGTCGATCTCATATTCGTAATTTTCACGCCATGAAACGAGGCGTTTAGATAGTTCATCGTTATTAATTTCAGTAAGACTTTCATTTTGAACTGTATTGAAACCAAGTTCCTCTAATTTTCTCATTTGCTCACTCGGTTTCAATTCGGGTTTAATTAACTCATATGCTATAAAATCCATATCATTGACTGTATCATTTATGGTAACACGATTAACTGTTCCTGCTATAAGATTACGTGGGTTGGCGAATTTATCCGCATATTTAGATTTGAATGTGGATTTTTTCATTATAAATTCTCCTCGCACCACAATATCTTTGGTAGTAGGTAGTTTTAGATAAGATATGAAATGGGTTACATTTTGGCCTACCTTACCATCACCGCGTGTATACAGTGCTGATTTTTCACCTTCGGTTGTGTATAATCCACTAACACCATCTAGTTTACAAGATAATACATAAGGACCTTTATATTTTGCTTTCCATGAAGGAAGTGCCTTTGTATCAGGTTTTATCTTGTCCATTGAAGCCATTTCATAAGGAAGATTGACTTTATGTTTCCCAACAGGTGCTCCAATCTTACCTACCACTGTATTTTTCGGAAATTTTTCTTTGATATAATCTTCTAGAATATCGTATTGATTATCGGATATTAAAGGTTGTTCATCTGGACCTAGATTACGATATACATCATTTGTTTTAATAAGCATATCATTCAATGTTTTCTCATTTATACTTTCCAAAACACTCAGTCCTCCTGTTTTATAATGTTCAATCATATGTAAAACTGAATCTTTTGTTAAAGGCGATTTTTTACAAATAGGACATGATTTATTAGACTTTACCATTTTAGATATACTTGGAGATTTGTGTTTAATTGTTTTGTTCTTTTTAATTTTTTTTTCATCTTTTTCCCTATTTTTTCTTGTCTTTTCTGCTTCCTTTTCTGTTTTTTTTCTTGTCTTTTCTGCCTCTTTTTCTCGGAGTTTCATTGCTTTCACCTCCTCCTTTTCTTTTTCTGCTGCTTCTTTGGATGCTATCTTACGCATTTTTTCTTCATTTTTTAATCGTTCACGTTCTTCTTTATTTATTTTGCGTGTTAAATTTTTCGTTTTTTTTTTGGCGGATTCATTCTTTGGTGTTGGTATTTTGACCGTTTCTAGTATTGTAACTTCCTGAGGCATTTTGATTTGTGGCGAACCAGTCATTGGTATAACCGAACGACCATCAACTCGTTCATGGGGTTCTTTATAGACCATTTTTAAAAATTTAAAAATATCTTGTTCATCCGCAAATACGCGGTCAAATTTAGGACCCTTCTTTTTACCATCCATAGTATGAAAGCCGTGTTCATTAAGTGTATAACCCATTGTTAATGCACGTCCCCTCATAACAGTATTAAAGAACTTACTTCCAGTAAAATACAAGACAGCAAATGGATATTCACTTTTCGATGTATACATAAAATCCACACGCCGAGCAGTATTAGAGCCGGGTAATTTAGCAACGACTAAACTTTTTGTAGAACCACGAGATAGTAACCCATCATGTGTAATAATTTCTTTCTCAACTAGTTTATCTACAAAATCAACAAATACCTTTCTATCCTCGCCGGTAATAATAACGTCAATATCTCCTGAATTTTTAGCACCGCGACGGTAACTACCTACAATCTCAAACCGTGCGTCTGATGTTTTCACGAGGTCAAATGATTCGGTCAAAATTTTATCAAATTCAACTACTTCACTTCTTGGAATGCGTTTTAAAATATCTTCGTAATATTTCAACCCCACCTTTTGTTTCTCATTAAGAACATTGTCTTGTTGTTTTCTTAAATCATCGAGAGTTGTTATACTGTATTTATCAACAATTTCTGCCGCTTTTTTTGGACCAACACCATATATATCAGAAAATATATTACGAGGATCATTTTTCTCACGTTCGATAACGCGTAATGTTCCTGTAGTAATATACTCTTTGAATTTTTTAATAATGGTTTCACCTACACCTGGAAGTGAAGTCATATTTTGATAATTCGTCTCGTTAATTTCATCGGGATAGACAATAAGACTTTCTTGTGCTTTTTTATACGCTCTTGAACGAAATGGTTCTCCTTTTTTGGCCATCATATTTCCGAGAGTATCGACCAAATCAATTAGTTTCTCATTTAAACGTCCGGTTAACATGGGTTTATCACTTTCGGCTTCGACAGGAGGAGTGAAATTTTCTTCTATTTCGTCTTTAGAAAGATCCCGTTTTTTTGTTTTTCGAATGGTTACTTTTTTTCCTCGTTTTGGTTCAGTATTGCCTTGAACCTTTTCTATAAATTCATTTCTGTATTTATCATCTATTTGTTGTTTTATATCTAAAGATGATTCCATATATAAAGTTATGGATAAATTATTTTTATATCATTGATAATTACCAATAACAAGCGCCTTCTACTTTCTCGCAATTTTTGGGTTTCTCGCTATCTTTTGGGCGCTTCCAAAATTTATTATGATATAATTTCACCGCATCGGGACGTTCTTTTAACCATCGATTTCCCAATATACCAAAATACATTTGTAGTACGCCTCCTACATAAATGGCGGATTTCCCTTTTAAATAAATATGAGAACATATTGGATTCGCATATCCTCCACAAGATACCAACGCTACATCAAAACGATTTAGTCTTTCATCTATCCGTTGTTTAAAATGGTCAAATTCGTAATAAAATGCCTCACTCGGTTCATCTGCTTGAGTCTGTGGAGGTTTTAATAATTCAAAAGTGCAATCGGGAAAAAGGTCAACACCGTGGAATAACTTATCTCGAATGGGTAATTGTTCCCGAATGGTATCGACGAATGGTGAAATAATAAGAATCCGTTTTCCTTTTAATGATTGTGTCCAAGGATTCGAAAAAATAGAATGAAAAATATCAAAAGTAAGTGCCCAAAACATATGTTTGGTTTTATACTGATTCATCATGTATGCGTGAGATTGCGAAATATGACCAATATAATTGCCTTGGGGTTCCCAACCTGCGAAAATATCACAATCTTCGAAAGCAGATAGATACAATTTGGAATATGACGTGATGCTCTGTTGGTCGGTCAATCTAATACCGGCGTTGTTTTTCATAGCATATAGTGTCTTGTTAATATATTGTTGTAATTGTCCGACGTCATCAATTAACCGATTATTAATGACGTGTTGGAAAACGGCCACATTATTTTCGATTCCCGATATTCTTGGAATAATAAAATTATCATTTACGTGTAATTTTTTTGCGATATAATCATGTAACAAATCGTTATCACTAGACATAAGAGTGTTGTAATTATTAGACCAGACCGAAAATTGTCCCATATTTATTCCAAGACAATTGGGCATATATAGTGGGTCAAAATCATTTGGGATAACGACTCCCCATGGAGGGGGTAACGCATCTTTTATTGTATAACTTCTGAATTTTTCTTTATGAACATGAAGTGTTCGTAAATTTTTCGGGTCATTTATAATTTCATATCCAAGAATAGTCATTAAATAAATTAATTTATTATCACATCCGGGTTTTCCAAATTCAAATGAGAATATGGGTTCTGAAAAAGTAGGAATCGCGAAATTAGAGTGTAAAATCCAAACATCCTGGCTATCGTATCTTGGACCAAATATTTTAGATTTAGATACATCTTTAAAATTATAATCGTATCGAAGAATCGCACCAAATAATTGTTTTGTATGAAAATAGGAGTGTTTTAAATTATCAATGGCGTCATCGAATAAATATATATCGGAATTCAATAAAATAAGATAACCTTTTATCTCATTTTTACGAATATAAACAAAAACGTCTTGGAACGTAAGACGTTTATTAATATTGGTTTGAATAATTTTATCAGACCATATGCCTAATTCCTCTCCTGTATATATTTTTTCTACAAGTAGATGAATGAAATCGATATCTGTATTTTCAACGCATTTTTTCAAACAAAATTTTATCTCATTATATCGGTCTTGGGTTTTGGGTATAAAAAACTGATTAAATAAATGGACATTATCGTTATTTTTAACAGTATTTATATGTAATTTCTTGGACTTTACAACAAGTTTCATTATTAGTAGAATATAAATCGTTTTTATTACAATTTATAAATATAATATAATTTATACTACACTATTTAAACTATATGAATTCCACAGATTTTCATTGGCGTGAATATTTAATAGCGAATACAGATTTAATTGATGGCGGAATTATTAATGAGAATGATGCATTAAGTCATTGGAATGATTTTGGACGCAATCAAAATCGCAAATTGAAATCAGATAAGTTCGATTGGAAACAATATATTGCTATTAATCAAGATCTAATAAATAATGGATTCATTACAAAATCTCAAATAGAAGAACATTACATAGAATGTGGATATAAAGAAAAACGGACAACATTATTAAAAGATTTTGATTGGAGATTTTATATAACTTATAATAATCATTTATTAAATTCGGGAATTACAAGTCAAACTCGAGCAATTCGCCACTGGATTTCTTATGGTTCATCGGAAGGATTAATAACAACCATAAAACCACTACAAGATACATATGATAAATTTATTAAACATTCGTACAATAATGCATTTAATATTTACGATAAAAACATAAAGGTTACCGTTTTCGACAAAATACCGTATGAAATTGTGATATTACCGGAAAAAAACATACATATTATTAATCATCTTAATACACATTTATTTAAAAAATTAGAATTTATTCCTACTCTAAATGAGATTTTATATCGGGATGATTTAATATTAATAGTTGATTTCCCTTGTTTGGGAGGCGGATGTTCATTTTTTATAAATTCGATTATAAGTAATTATAAACACACCACGGGTTTTCTAATTGTTCGAAATTTTAAAAATAAGATTTATTGGTATTTAAATGATGAGAAAATTGTAGATATAGCTATGAACGACGAAGAAGCAATCGATATATTGAATAGCTTTTCACATACGATAAAAAAAATTTTTATTAATTCAATTGTAGGTCATTCTGATAAATTTATTAATGCGATTTTCAAGTTAGATAAAGAAAAAACCACAGTAACGCACGATTATAGTTTATTTTTCGATAAACCACAAGTATTATTTCATGAACTGAATGAGTTATCGAGACATAATAAAATAAATGTGCATAATTTTGATCGAATTGTTACACAACATATAGGTAACTTACATACATTAGGTAATTCACTGGATGGATATGGTAATATTGTTGTTTCGGAACTGCCTGATTTTTATATGAGCGGAAAAAGAATAACATCTAATTCAGATACCTTTATAATAGGTATTATAGGTTATATATCAGATGTGAAAGGATACGTGTTATTAAATGAAATAGCAAAAAAAATAGCCAAAAAGAAAAATATTGAAATAGTTATTTTTGGAAAGGCACATATTTCAAAGATAAAACAACAATTTTCATATGAAAATATCGAGGATTTAAATAAGTTATTGGAAAAACATCGACCAAATATTTTATTAGAGTTATCAATATGGCCCGAATCATTTTCATTTACATTAACGCTAGCAATGCTTACTGGATTGCCTATTATTTATCAAAACAAATTTATGAATAACACAGTCCAACGTAGATTAGCTTTGTATAAAAACGCACATATGTTTGATAATGTCTATGAATTAAATGTAGATTGGTTAATGAGTAAGGGACAGCCATACTTTAATTTAATTTATCCATCGATTAGTTTTCCTCCGTTTTGGGATTATTATTTCAAAAATAACGAACAATATATGCCTTATAAATTATTAAATCAAGAATATAATGTTGTTATGATTACAAGCAAGGTATATACATCGACGACACCATTCACATATACTCCACAGAGATCGATATATAGTCCAAAAGAACGGTTTGAACAGACATTAGAAACAATTCGAACTGTTCGAAAACACATACCGAATAGTTTTATAGTATTATTTGATAATTCTACCAGTTTTACAGACGATGAATTTATAATATTAAAATCATATACCGATTATTTTATTAATAATTGTAATGATAATATTGTTAATAATTTAACAAACCATAGTGTTCATAAATTATATGGTGAAATAGCACAAACATATAAAATTATACAGTATTTAAATATTTATCATAAAGAGATGAACATAAAGAATATATTTAAAATAACGGGAAGATATCTGATTAACGATAACTTTAGTTATAATACATATGAGAATGAAGATATTATTTTTAAACGTAATAATGATGTAGAAGATAGACTATATTATTTCACGTGCTTTTATAAAATAAGTAAGAAACAATACAATTTTTTTAGAGATACCATTTTCCAATTATATGAGGATATACAACACTCCGCATATGAATATGAAGAATGGGAAGTTTTATTACCAAATCTACTGTATGGTCATTTTAAATGTGTTGATGAATTAGGAGTAACCCAAAATATAGCCGTATGGGACGATAAAAGTAATATTTAACTATATCAATTAATTAATATATATATAGATTATTATAATATATATATGAAAGATACACGATATATATATATATTTCTATTTTAAAGTATAAAATAAATGTTTTTAATATTTGATACTTATGCTGGATTATGTAATCAAATGTATGATATACATACTGCTATAAATTTTTGTTTAATAAATAATATTGAATTCACTTTTCGATATGCTGCATTAAGGTCAAATAAAAATTTAACCCAATGGTATAATACTGATTTTAATAATATATTTGATGATAGTTTCATAAATACATCATTATATAAACCTTTTCATACAATTCATTCAAATGAATATAACACATTTAATTACGATTCCGATGTAAGATGTATCGAGTGGTTAAATGTAGATAAAGCCATATATCCCCAATTGGAACAAATAAATAAACAATTTATTATAATGAGACAATTTTGGAGTGTTTTTACAAATTTTAAAGATGTGGAATATTTTTATAACAAAATTCTACCATCTCCCAAATTAATATCATTATATAAACAATATATCAAACTTCCTGATAAATATAATTTAATCCATTATCGTTATGAAAGGGATTTTATCGAACATTTTAACATAAAAAATCATCGGAAGTTATGTGATATTATAGAAAACTATAAATTTAAAGATAATACGTTGCCAATTTATATAGCAACCTATGAAATTGCGAAAATACCCCCGGAATATTTCACAAAAAACGTCACATATTACAATAATATATTGTTAAAAAATACGCAAATGAATGGACATAATTTCGAAGAATTAGCATTCGTAGATTTTATGATTGGTAAAAACGCACAGGAAATAGTGGGACATAGTCGTTCATCATTTTCTGTCTTATTAAATTCAGCCCATCAAACAAACAATTATTATAATTAAAAATATTTATAGTACTATATAGTATGAATATTTTATTAACTGGTGGATTAGGATTTATTGGTTCTCATGTGGCTTCTATATTAGGTCAAAATGAACTCAATCAAGTAGTCATTATCGATAATTTATATAATTCAAAAATAGAAATATATAAACGAATTCTCTCCCTAGTGAAATATCCTGATAATTTTACGTTTATCCAAGGTGATATACTGGATTTAGAATTATTATCTACCATTTTCGAAAAATATAGCATAAATAGTGTAATTCATTTCGCATCATTGAAATCTGTAGGTGAATCTGTAGATAATCCATTGATGTATTACGAAAAAAATATAAATGGATTGCTAATATTATTGAAATTGATTAAAAAATATGATTGTAAAAAATTATTATTCTCATCATCCGCAACCGTATATGGAAATTCTGGCGTGTCGCCATTAAAAGAGACGGATATAGTAGGTTCTGAAATATCAAATCCATATGGACAAACCAAATATTTCCAAGAACAAATTTTACAAGATTTTATTGTAGCAAATCTCGATTTTGAGATTACAATATTACGTTATTTTAATCCTGTAGGGGCACATCATTCCGGAATAATAGGAGAAGACCCAAATGGGAAACCGAATAATTTATTTCCATATATATTACGCGTTTCTACCAAACAATATCCTGTATTAAATATATTCGGAAATGATTATAATACAAGAGACGGATATGGGGTGCGAGATTATATACACGTAATGGATTTAGCAGAGGGACACGTAATGGCGTTAATGAATATTAAACAGGGTATAAATATATATAATTTAGGTTCCGGAAAAGGAGTAAGTGTAATGGAAATGGTTGATACATTCAAGCGGGTAAATAATTGTGATATTCCATATGTTATATTGGAGCGTAGAACTGGGGATATTGGAGAAAATTTCGCAGATGTTACAAAAGTAAAGGAAGAAATAGGATGGACTGCGAAAAAAACACTCGAAGATATATGCAGAGATGGATATAATTTTATCATTAATGCCACATATAAAACAACACACTTGTAATAAGGCTCTGTGTTTTATTCATTAAACGGAACCCTCCTCGTTCAGGATGAAGGTTATAGACAAAATGCTCTTCATACACTTGTTTGAAATACTTGTTATGTTGCTTTAAATATTCAACTCCTTCTTTATTTTCCAATATTCCATTCGTAAGATCTTCAACTTCAGTCGCACAGCATTTTAAAGCACTATTATCATTCCACCATTTCAACAACTTATCGCATTTATGTTTGATATGAAAATTCTCATTATAAATTTTTATCAAAATATCATCGGGTAAATCGAGAATTGAATTCCACACTTTATTTTCCATATTGGTATTGTCTTTTACTTCCATATTTATTTCGTTAGTTATTCATTATATATTTTTCGAAACCTCTTTCAATTTTATATAAAAAACGATATACAAATACATTTTTATTTATTTTTCTTACAAGTATCAAATCTTCAAAACATTAATAGTTTCATGGAACCCACCAGAAACCAATTTGTTCTCGTGTATAACGATACACGACACATGAGTAGTATGTGCGGACACTTTTGCGATGTGGTTGTGAGTTTTTGTGTCCCAAATATGGATATTTTCATCGTGATGCCCCGAATACAATCTGTTCTCGTGAAAAGCGAAACACATAGCACTACTATAACTATGCAAACTAAACAGACGTATTTGTGTGTAAGTTTTTAAGTTCCAAATGCGTATATTTCCATCGTTATGTCCGGAATACAATTTGCCATCGTGAATAGCAAAACAATCCACAATAAAAGTGATAGGATACTTATCTACGTGAGAAGGAGGAAAGAGAGTCGCGATATCTTCGTAAGTTTCTGTGTCCCAAACGTGAATATTTTTACTCCCAGAATACAATTTGTTCTCGTGAATAATGAGACAATAAACCCTACTAGTATGCCCTCTCAAAACGGCGATTTGTTCGTAAGTTGTTGTGTTCCAAACACAGATACTTTCATCATAACTTCCAGAAAATAATTTGTTTTTAAGAACAGCGAGACAAGACACGCGACAAGTATGTCGTATCAAAGTCGCGATATGTGCGTGAGTTTTTGTGTCCCAAACGCGAATAGTTCTATCAATACTTCCAGAATACAATTTGTTGTCGTCCGCCTGTACGCAGAGACAATTCACATTATCAGTATGTCCTTTCAATGACCCTTTTTTCTTGTAAGTTTTCATGTCCCAAATTCGAATAGTTTTATCCCAACTCCCAGAATACAAGGTGTTATCGTGATAAATGATACAAAGCACAATCTCTCTATGCCCTCTCAAATACGCCAGGTCTGTGTATTTCGGTGTTTTAAAATACTCTCCAAACATTTTTTTTATTTGGACAGAGTCAGTAAATATATCTAAATTTACCTGGGTTTTCTCACCTCGTTTCTCTTTTTCTATGTTTTTAATAGCTCTGTCCTTAGCAATAAGAGTAATCCATATACAAAACTCGTATCGTTCTTCAACAATCTTCTTCATCGGGCGTATCGAAATTTTACTCATATTTGTTTAATTATAATTGAATATTTAAAAAAAATCAAATCAATTTTACAATTTATACCAGTGAAGATGTAAAACTTCCAATTGTTGATAAAAAATATTTTATATGTATTTACACAAAATTGAATTCATTTTATACTTATTTATGAAATGAATTAAAAATAACGATGAACGTAACTAATACTGATCTACTCAATAATAGATATAAATATTCGATTGATATTCTAGAACAGAATATTGTGAAAAATCATCTTGATGGAAAAATACTTTTGGCAACACAAACGCTAACACCCGAGTTTTGCGTCAAATACATATTAGATTTAGATATTGAAGGAGGCGGAGAAGAGTCGTATATATTTGACGTATGTTACATATTAGGGTTCCAAAAACATATTACAGAAAAAGAATTAATGGATTTAATATCTACTTAAAAATTTTAGATATAAAATACAACAGTTTACAGTAAAATATCGGAAACAATACCATCCACATTATACGGTTCTATAAATTTTAACATATCCGTAGACGTGATAGTGTAAACAAACACATTTACATTTTTATTACGCAAGAACTGAACTGTATTATAATTTAACATTGTCCAATCAAATGCTATAAATGATAGAGAATAATTATTAGTGATAATAGATAAAAGACTGAAAGTATAGTTATTCGAAGTAATAAGTCCAAGATTATATTTTTTTGTAGTATTCGATAAATAATGAATATGATTTAAATTAAAACTAGCCAACCAAATATTGGTTGTATTGATATTGTTTTCTATAAAAAACAAATCTAACATAGATGCTAAAATGTTAGACCCTTTCAAGTCTAGATATATTTTACAATTTTTATAGTCAATTACTCTCATAACAGTAGATAGTGTTACAACATCTGGTTGTTTTGATACCAATTCTGCGTAAGACATATCTTTTATTAATTTATTTTTATAGTGAATATCGTGATATAAGATGATTTGATTATCTTTATCTAATTGAACATCTAATTCTATCATATCAAACCCGTATTTTATAGAATCCTTTATAGATTCTAATGTATTTGCGTTTGATTTTCCACAATATCCACGATGAGCAATCTTAATAGTCATATGTGATGTATATATATTTATATACATCAAACAAAATACAAAAATTATATAGAGGATACTGATGATGGTGTATCAGTTACTTCTTTATTTTCATTCTCAGTTACACCATATCTTAAATATCTAGATATCATCATTTTAGAATTTAATAGATCATGTGTTGGTGTAACGACGAACCAATTGTATGCGGTTCGTTTTAACATATCATCTTCTGGAATATAAATACCACATGTGCGTTCGTCACAAAACTGAACAGGGGCTTCTTCTATAAGATTCTCAATGGTAACGGGTGTATTATCGATAGTTTTCACACCGATATGGATACCGTCTACCCGATTAATATGATTTCTTAAAACTTCATTATCAAGCCATTTTGACGTGTAGTCGAAAAATATAGACTCGTCAGATATATGAGGATTCTGATTTCTATTGCGCAAGTAATCGACCATATCTTTTGTTACTACGTTACGCTTGGGTGCTCCCATAAATAAATTATTTGATGTGAATTTTGGGGATTGTTTATTAACCACACTTTCACTATGATTTACCTTTTCACAAACAAATGGCTTATCGTTTTTGATATTATCAAGATATAAAGGTGCTAAGTTTTTAATACATACAAAACTGTTTGGTACAATAAACCCACCATATACATATAACAATTCTGCTAGACCTTGTTCTCTATATTGTTGTCTCGATTGTTCGGGTAATTCAGATACCTTTGTTTTCCAGCCAGGTATTAATTGACTAAATGAATCGTCATCAATTAAACAAACATTGAAGTCATCACTACAGTGATTGATAATAGATTTAATGGTTAAATGAATGTATGGTTGATTTAAATCTTGTGAACTTCTAGAACCGAAACTTTTCCATTTTCTAGCATTATATTCGTATTTTGTATGAATCCATAATTTCGGACGGTTATATCCATATAGAGGCGATTCATTTAACAAATATTTTCTAATTAGTTCATCTTCGCTTTTTCCGGGAGTAATCGCACCCTTAATTTTATTACCAAATGTATTAACAGCGAAGACTATTCCTACTGTTATTAACGTATATAATAAGTTTTTTTCACTAAATAAAGACATTATATACTAATATATATAATATAATGTTATTATTCTCACAACTATAAATGTCTAAATCCTAAAAATAAATGAAATAATCAATGTTATATTTTGACTCATTGTATTTTATCTTAGACGTGAACATAATATCATTACTTTTACATATTTGTCTTACGATATTCACAAATGAATTATAATTAAACTTGCGTGTTACATAAAACTTTTTTGATTCTTGATAATGAGATACTATGTTATCTAGAAAATCATCTTGTAGTTTAAAATATAATATTTTTTTGAATGCGTTATTGTCTATAAAATAATATTTATCGGTTTTTAAACACACCTTCTCGAGTAAATCAAATAAAATATCTATAGATATATTTTCTTTAAATATCTGTTTTAACATATGTAATAAATATACATTTAATTTGATAAACTCTTGTAAAAATCTTGCGTAAATAAAACAACTTCAATAATATCTTCGTGTAGATTGTGAAAATAGGTTATATATTTACAAAGGATGGGTAATAAATTATATTTCTTATCTTCATCGATTAATTCTGTATTTTTAACAAACGCATAAAATTTGTCTAGAATATCTATGACGGAATATCCATAATCATGAATATTATATAATATTTGAACAGCATCATCTATCTTATCATTTTGCAATAAAATAATATATTTTTCAAATTCTTTATACGATATATCGGATATAATTTGTTTACATTTATCAATATCGATTGTTTCTCCAATATTTGATAAGATAGTGATTTTTTCTAAATGTGATATTAT
>Ga0233434_1001865_pt1 | contig 19508 bp, 15 predicted proteins | sample SI_122_August201_4_FD_182738 | JGI IMG/M metagenome (GOLD analysis project Ga0233434, IMG submission 182738) | Seawater microbial communities from Saanich Inlet, British Columbia, Canada - SI_122_August2016_120_MG | ecosystem: Environmental > Aquatic > Marine > Inlet | place: Canada: British... | reverse complement strand
GCTGTAAAAAGCTCAAAATATCCAAGACCAACATCCTGCTCCGGTGAAATATGCAGGTCAAATCGAACAAAGGCTCAAAATACCTCTCAAACCATTATTTTTAGAGGTGCCCTCTATATTTCAGTTTTATTCTTCTTCCATCATTTTAGCCATTTCTCTAAACGATGGACTACCATCTAGCAACTGCTCGTAGGTTCCCTGCATCCCTACCCGACCACCTTCGAATTCCACAATCATATCGCAATTCCTGACTGTGGATATTCGGTGAGCGATGATCAGGACGGTGAGATTACGCTGAAGCTCTTCAATAGATTTCATCACGGCATTTTCGGTAGTATTATCCAAAGCACTGGTAGCTTCATCAAACACCAGCACACTGGCCTTTTTATAAAGTGCTCGGGCAATACCAATGCGTTGGCGTTGACCGCCTGAGAGACGAATGCCCCTTTCCCCCACGAGAGCCTTATAGCCTTCGGCCCTGCTTTCGATAAAGTCAGCAATTTGTGCCTTTTGTGCGGCCAGTTGCACCCTACCCATATCAATATCTTCAGGGGGAATACCAAAGGCAATATTCTCCGCAAGAGAATTATCTGACAGATAAATACTTTGCGGCACATGGGCAATGGTTCTTTGCCAAGCCTTGATCTGATGTCCCTCTATAGGTTTATCATCTATCAATACTTCCCCTTCAGTAGGATTCAAAAGCCCCATCAATATATCCAAGGCGGTGCTCTTACCACTACCGGTCCTTCCAACAAAACCAACCCGTGCGCCTTTAGGGATTCTGAGATCTAGGCCTTCTAGGACCCAAGGCCCCTCTTGAGAATATTGAAAGCTAACTCCCTTGAATTGGATAGAATCTTTAAAATTCAGCGGTACAATATCAGATTTAAGCGATTCTTCCGACAGGGGCTGATCGAGAAGTTTCAGGGTATCAACGATTGAAGCATACGAACCCGCAATTCTCGTCCAGCTTCCATACCCCTGTTGTAGAGCAGGCAGAACTCGTTGGGCTCCAATTGCTAAGGCTCCGAGCACTGGCATGGCTTCTGCAAGCCCCCCAGACTTAAGGCTAAGAAAATAAGCCAGAACAGCAATCAATATCATTCCCAGCGATTCCAAAGCATAACGAGGGCTTTGGGAAACAAAAATATTATTACCCTGAGCCCACCGCAACGAATGATCGGCTTTCCGGTAAACATCGCAGTAAATGGATTGCGCCCCCTCAAGTAGCACATCACGAATTCCACCCAAACCTTCCTGTAATGCTTTTACGACCTGAGTCTGCTCGCGAGCAATGCGCTGACTGTTGAGATTCACCCTTTGACGGGTAAACCATGTGATCAGTCCATAGCTGGTCCCAAAAATAATTATTGAAGCTGAAGCCACCTTTGTATCAATAACGAATAAGGCCCCCATTATGGCAACTGATACAATAAACGAGCTTATCATCAACAACAATGTCAGCAAAACTTCGAACACAACACCATTGACCTTATAAGTAATGCTACTGATCACCTCGCTACTGTTGCGGGCCACATGCACTCGATAGGGCTGATAGAGGGTTCTACGATATACTTCGATACTCAGGTCCGCACCAACGGCAAATGCCATTCGGGTACTAACCCACAAAAGTAGCATACGAAAAATACCTGCTACTAGCGCGGCTACTCCAAACAGGACTGTCAGTGGCAATACCAATTGATCGGCAGAGGTAATGCCAAAAGTCGGTGCCAGATCTTGAACAATTGGGTGGGTAAAAACTTTTTCCGGAACAATCAGTATACCCAGAAAGGGCAATACGGCTCCCAAACTAATCATTTCTATGAATGCGCTGACAAGCATCAAGCCCAATAAAAGCCAAAATTGAAATTGACGACGCGGACTGAGATGATGCCACAGGCGAAACAATAAAGGTGATAAGGCAGTAGAATGGGTAGAAGAGTTCACTGTATTTTGCTTCCCCAAAAAACAATTTTTCTCACAAATTCAACCTCCAGGCACAATCTTTCGTTGAGTCCTCCTAAAAGTCTGTACTAACTTAGCAATGTAATGCAGTTAACAAATATCTACAAGCAGATAGAAAAAGAACCTGCGAGGAAAGAGAATCGCGTCTCCCTTACACCAAAATAATCCGCTAGTTCTTAAATACTCCTGCCTCGTTGGCCTACCACATTCAAACCGGGATTATTCAAACGCCGTATTTGGCAAAGCCCAGCTCTCTGAAGAACATCAACAACATAGGACTCTTTTTGCGGTTGGTCGTAACGCGGCGCAAGCATATCAAAGGTATCAAGCACAGCCCATTGATAACGTTGCTTCCAAGATAGTTCAGGTTCCTCAACATAGTTTGCAATTGGAATCAAAAAACGAAATAGGCGGCCTAAAATGGGAATCCGGAAAAGCACTTCTGTCAGGGGCCACAGAAATGGCATCATCCCATGTATCAAGACTAGTAAAATTTTTGAATTTAGCCATCGAGTGAAAAATCTCAATGGATACTTACTATTGAGCAAAGTAAATTTGTTGCGCTCATATATAGTCACAGCAAACTTCCCTCCGGCTTTCAGGACACGAGGTATCACGCTCAGGGCTAATCCTGGGTCAGGGGTGTGTTGAATTACGCCTATACAATAGCACGCGTCCAGAACCCCATCGCGAAAAGGAAGCTCAAAAATACTTCCCTGAACTAAATGAACATTATCCCTGCTCCCCAGCATTTCAGCTGCAGCATCCACCGCATTACTGATGTCCACACCAACAACCTGACATTTATCGCGTGAAGCAACTTCAAGAAAACGACCCGCTCCACACCCAACATCTAATACCCACTCCCCACTAGTCCAATTTTTTTCCCACTCGCTCTCCGTATACAATCGTCTCTCCGATTGCGCAATTCCATTTATAGAATCAATCTGAACCCTTTTAAACCGGTTCCATTGGTATCCAAAAGATGATGCATAGTTTTCGCTGGGAACAAAACGAGGAATCCCGGATTTAATAGGCCAATTAATACCACACCTAAGACACCCCAACGAACCAGTAATAATCTCTTCTTTTTCCACAGTCTCTTTCGCTAACAATTCCAAAGCCCCATGGCATTTGGGACAACCCAGTATCTGCAACAGTTTTTGCTTCATTTATATATTTGTGTGGATATTAGAATATTGAAAGCGACCAGATCGGTTGATGAGAAGGGCTGGTCGTGATGAGTTTACCGAAATAAGGAAAGAGCAATTGACCGAATGCAAATAAAACAGGTTTCGTTTTAATTCCCAAGCTTAACCATGTCGATATATTGACTTTAAAAAAATCTCTCACTGGCTCATTATATACCAAGATGACACTTCAGTTCGAGGTAAAATTATGGGAATCCTGTACGTCTATGATAAAGATCCGCTCCTCATATAAAAACTCTCTTATCTCCGGCACAGATCCCTAATATTACTCAAGAGGATATAAATAGTTTGCCCACTTGTCCATAAAGAGTTCTCCAAATCAGTCAAGAGGGCCGGTGAGTCTAGCAGTTTGATTCCAGAAAAACGCATTGAAAGTAATCGCAGATTAAACACCTCTCTAAAGGCCACATTGATTGACAGGGTGATTTGGAAATGGTAAAAAAATATGCGGTGAATCACCTTATAATCCAATATTTCCTTACATTCCAAAAGTAGAAATAGCTTGGGAGGGTTATTCAACAATCCTGAAAAAATATGACTCCACAATATTTAATTGTGCCACTACAAACGGTCAACCAAACCCTATTTCCTTTGGCGACTTCATTTACTTTCATAAATGGCCTTAAGCCTATATCAAAAATATAGCAGGTTTAATCAGGCCAACTAAAAACAAATAAATAAGTTCTGACTAATATGAGAATAAAAAAATGCAGAATATGCAACGCTAGTAAAGAACATATAATTGATGTTTTAGACTATAAACGAGTTGCGCTTGCGGGAAATCTTTTAAAAAAGAACCAATTAAAGGCAGAAAAAAAATACCCCCTAAAATTGGTACTGTGCAAGAAATGCAAACATCTCCAAATCAATTTCCTCCCCAAGCAGGATTTAATGTTTAAAAAATACCTTTGGGAAACAGGGGTTTCCTCACACAATATTAGCTTAATCACTAAATTATCAAATACCATCCAACATAAAAAAACTATAACTCAAAAAACAAAAATCATAGAAATTGCCAGCAACGATGGCTCATTATTGAAAGTTTTTTCAAAAAAATTTAAGTGCGAGGTTCTAGGTGTTGATCCCGCCAAAAATTTCAGCAATAAACTTAAAGATAAAAAAATTAACCAAATTACTGATTATTTTTCGCACAAACTATCTAAAAACATTAATCACAAACATGGTCTCTTTGATGTCTGCATTGCCCGAAATGTAATTGCCCACCTAAAAAATCCCAATGATATTTTCAGAGGGGTTAAAAATTTATTAGCTAAGGATGGTTTATTTATTATTGAAGTTCCACATTTACTCAATATTTTCAAATATTATCAGTATGACAATGTATTTCATGAGCATGTAGGGTTTCACTCTCTGAAGTCAATCAACGACCTATCAAAACTCCATGGTTTGCACTTATTTGATGTCGAAGAAATTGACTCACAAGGAGGCTCCATAAGGTGCTACATATCCAATAGCAAAAAAACTGTTAAAAGCAATGTAAAAAAAATTCTCGACCGTGAAATGAGAAGCAAGCTCTTTAGGAAACAATCCTGGTTAAAGTTCGCAAAAGATGTAAATAATCATAATCTGAAACTCAAAGAGCTATTAGTTGGCCTTAAATCCAAAGGAAATAGAATTTCAGTATATGGAGCATCGGGGAAAGGCCAATCATTACTACAATTTCTCGAATTAAAAAATGATTTTTTTGATCATATTTTTGACAAAAGCAAAATCAAACAAAATCTATACTCTCCAGGCACCCACATTAAAATAATGGACCCAAAATTTATTTCCAAAACGAAACCTAATTACATTCTGGTTTGCTCATGGAATATCATTAACGAAATCGCCAAAGAACAAAAAAAATATTTAATTAACGGCGGAAAATTTATTACGCCATTTCCCGAGCCTTTAATAATTTCATAATCCATGCAAAAAACACGAGTTTTAGCGTTGGGTTGTAATGGTCTGCTTGGATTTAATTTTGCAAAAGAAGTTTTAAAAAACAAGACCTTTGTATTCCGGGGAACCTACAACAAAAATTCATACAGAATTGAATCTGATCAATCAACACGAGAGCAGAAAAATTTTCTACAGTACAACCCAAACGTACATAGCAGAAAATTAATTACGGAACTAAATGATTTCCAACCAAATGTAGTTGTGAATTTTATTGGGAATTCTAATTTATTTGAAAAGTCTAAAAAAAAACATGAGGTCCAAAATCTTAAAAGCTTAAAAAATATACTTCTATCAATTGAATCCTCAAAATCAAATATTGAGCATTTCTTCAATATTGGCTCGGCGCAAGAATACAAACATAGCTTGCATCCCTTAAAAGAGTCTGATCCCTTAGCTCCCAAATCGGAATATGCCAAATCCAAGGTAAAATGCCATAAGTATGGCTTGAAATGGGCCTCCCAAAACGATATCAAATTTACAACGCTGAGAGTTTTCAACGTAATTGGAAATGATCAATTTAAGGAAAATGTTATTTTAAAATTGATGCGACTGAAGTCAGATGAAAAATTGGTCTTTCAGCAATTTAACGCAATAAGAGATTTCGTCTATATTGGAGATTTTATTTCAATATTGATGGATATTATTTCAAATCATAAAAAAATCAAACATGATGCTATCAATATAGGAACAGGCGTTCCTATAAAAATTCCTGACCTGATAGGTTTGATATCTCAGTCTCTAAAAAGAGATTTAACCAACAATATAAGCGTAAAAGCCAAAGGCAAGCTTAATTCTAACTACGCAAATATTAGCAGGCTAAAAAAGATTATCCGCATTAAAAAGCTTAAATCTATTGATGAAATTTTAAGAATATTGATAAAAGAAAATACTAATATAAATATAGGTTGAGACCTGTTTCTTCTCTTCTGGATAGCTCGCCAAGCATTCGGACAATTGCTCCGCACAATAAAATTCATTTAGCATGCAATATTAATCCTGCGGAATCTCAGGAAAATATTTTTTTAAAGATTCTTTTCCTGAAGGAATGAGAAACAATCATTAGTTTTGGAAATACTCGAATCAAATATTTAATGGCAGGAGCGGGCCTCTTTTGGTTTTTCTTCAAAAGAAAAAAAAGCCTTAAAAAATGATATTCATCTATGTGGCTTTGCTTAATAATCGAGCCAAGCAAGTCACGGCCTATGTTAACAAACGGCTTGTAGCAACAGACGCCACTAATGTGTGACCGGTTGTTCTCGTGCCTTCTGGCCCCGACCAGTGGTTCATTTATCCATAGGATGGGGCCTCGGTCCACTACTTCCATGAGAAAATACGTGTCGAAATTATCTCTCATAGAAAAATTCGGCATCACACCTTTAATCAATTCAGTGTTAAACGCATAGGAGCAAAAGGGAACAATACCCCCAAAGTCACTTGCTAAATATTGCCGCAATAAAACTTTCCTACAAGATATGACCTTTATTTCTTCTGGACCAACATAAGTTGTCTGGTTCAGATTCTTATTTCCATTACCATCAATCACCCACGCATTCGTTCCAATAGCACTTGCCAAAGGCTCTTTTTTGAATTCCTCAAGGATTCTGCCCACAAAATCTGGCTCCAAGGAATCATCATCGTGGAACATCACAAAGTACTGGGTGTCCACAAATGAGATAACCTCTTTGAAGTGTTCCAAAAAGGGTATTCCCGGAAAACGTGAAATGTACTCAACTTTTGGGTAGCGAGCCTTCATGACTTCTTGCAACTCCCGATTCGAAGAGTTGTCAGACACAACAAACCTAAAGTTTTTCTCCGTTTGATTCAGAATAGATTTGATCGCGTTCTCTGCAAAAGCCGGGCGATTGTGGCACAATAGTACTATGGTTATGGGACTCATTGTCGCTCGTATTGAAGCTGGAGTTATTTTTATTTCTGGTGTAAAGTCCGATTGAGGTGACGGTGCATGCTTTGTAGTTTAGTCAATTCCGGGGGAGAAGCAATCCGACAAAGCAGGACACTACATAAAGAACAATAATGACAATTTGCTGAAAAAGCCAGCAAATTATGTGAATTTTTTGACCTATATGCCAAGATAGAAAGCTTAATATCCCGAACACTAGAGAACAAAATTATAAGATGTGGTCGGGAGTAATTTTCTAGGGTTTCTCCTCAGAGAAAATTATTTTTGGTTGGCATTCTTTTTGAGTCGCAAATTTTCTATTTTAATAAATTCAATTTCTAATGAATACTTTGTTCCATACAATATATAAAAACAAAACTGTCCTAATTACAGGGCACACAGGCTTTAAGGGGAGCTGGCTTTCTGTATGGTTATCATCCATTGGAGCTAATGTAGTCGGGTTGTCGCTTAATATCCCAACCACTCCGTCAAACTTTGAAGCCTCTGAGGTTAATAAGGTTTTAGTTGACCATCGAGTAGATGTGCGGGATAGCATAAAATTAAGAGAAGTTATTCAGGAGAGTCAGCCAGACTTTGTCTTTCATTTAGCCGCTCAGGCACTTGTTCGACCATCTTATGAGTCTCCCCTGGAGACTATTGCCACCAATGCTTTAGGTTCAGCTAACTTACTGGATGCCCTGCGAATTTTAAGCAAACCCGTAGTAGCCGTAATGATTACCAGTGACAAGGCCTATGACAATATTGAGTGGGTCTGGGGATATCGTGAGACGGATCGTTTAGGCGGCAAGGATCCATACAGTGCTTCCAAAGGAATGGCTGAGTTGGCTATACATACCTTTGTCGAATCTTTTTTTAAAGTTCCTGAGTCAACAGTACGAGTTGGAATAACACGCGCAGGCAATGTGATAGGTGGCGGAGACTGGGCCGTTGACCGAGTCGTCCCAGATTGCATGACAGCATGGTCGCAAAATGAGGTTGTTGACATTCGTAGCCCTGATTCTACCCGGCCTTGGCAACATGTACTGGAACCACTCAGTGGATATCTGACTCTAGGTGCTGAATTAACAAAAAAGACTGAGATACACGGAGAAGCGTATAATTTTGGACCACCTGCCCATCAAAATCATTCGGTGCGTGAATTGATAAATGAAATGACAAAATACTGGGATAATATTCGATGGAATGATATATCAAAAAATCGTGAGCACCTTCATGAAGCGGGGTTACTCAAGCTAAATTGCGACAAAGCTTTGTTCGACCTGAATTGGCAACCAACTTTGCATTTTTCAGAAACCGTTCGCATGACAGTAGAGTGGTACAAAAATTATTACCAAAATATTGACTCTTCAATGTTCAATTTTACGGTAGAACAAATCAATGAATATACCTTATTTGCAAAAGCACGCCACATGAAATGGGCAACGAACGATTTATGATGGATTGGAAATACAACTGGAAATTTTTAACGAGCTTTGTGGTGAAGCGATCCATGCCTTGATCCAAGCATCTTCCATAATCTAAAATAGATGAAAAACAATGATGGAATTGAATCTAATTGGAGTCTAATTTGATGAAAGTAGTAATACTTGCTGGTGGATTTGGTGCAAGACTAAGTGAAGAAACCGATGTAAAGCCCAAACCAATGGTTGAAATTGGAGGCAAACCTATTTTATGGCACATTTTAAAAATATATTCGAGTTATGGGTTTAATGACTTTGTAATTTTACTGGGATACAAAGGGTATGTGATCAAAGAATACTTCTCAAATTATTTTCTTCATCAAAGTGATGTGACCTTTGACTTGGAGAAAAATGAGATGGAGTTTCATCAGCATTATGGTGAACCCTGGAAAGTCACCCTGCTTGAAACTGGACTGCATACTATGACGGGTGGTCGTATTAAGCGTGCCGAAAAATATATTGGGAACGAGCCATTTTTCTTAACTTATGGAGATGGCGTCTCTGATGTGGATATTTCTGCTTTATTAGACTTCCACAAATCACATGGAAAAATCACTACTATGACAGCTGTCCAATTAGCGGGTCGTTATGGATCATTAAGTATAGAAGAACAGGGGGTCGTATCAAATTTCAAGGAAAAACCCAAAGGCGATGGAGCCTGGATAAATGGTGGATTCTTTGTGTGTGAACCCAGTGTTTTTAGTTTGATCGAAGGTGATACAACAGTGTTTGAACAAGAACCTCTTGCTCAATTAGCAGAAAGTTCGCAATTGGTCGCTTATAAACATAGTGGATTCTGGGAATGTATGGATACACTGCGTGACAAAAATAATTTATGCTCGTCATGGGATGAAGGAAGAGCGCTTTGGAAGCGTTGGTAATCAGCCTGTTGTCCCAGTCATCTAATGGCTGAAAACATTAATAAGGCTCCAATATCATGCCTTTATTTTACCCCTCCCCTATTAAAACACACACCCTTCCTTTGCAACACGACTCTCCATAATAGAACCCCTAAAGGAGCAACCGGACTTGGCAAGTGTGGTGTACTGATAAATTGAAACCAATGGTTTTCTGAGGGTAAATTTAAGAAAATCAAAAAAACTGGCGTCCCCAGCGGGATTCGAACCCGCGTCGCCGGCGTGAAAGGCCGGTGTCCTGGGCCAGGCTAGACGATGGGGACTTCCAATTTTTTTGCGGAAAAAAAAGAAATGAGCCGCGAAGGGATCGAACCTTCGACCACTTGATTAAAAGTCAAGTGCTCTACCAACTGAGCTAGCGGCCCATTCTTAAATCAAAAGTAAAGCGGAGAAACTAGCAAACCTATTTTAGCATGTCAATGGATTTATTTGGCTTGATTTTATGTCTAAGGCCCAATAATATTTAACTTTATACTATTTTCACCCCTAAACCGACTAATACTGCTCTAAAAAGAGGATCACTTGGAAAAGTCTGAAAAAATCTGGCTGGATGGAAAAATGGTTCCTTGGCATGAAGCCAATGTGCATGTTCTTACTCATACCCTGCATTATGGATTCGGTGTCTTCGAAGGCATTCGTTGCTATAACTCTAAAGAAAACGGATCGGCCATCTTCCGTTTGCAAGAACATGTAGACCGGCTGTTTCAATCTGCCATCATTCTCGGTATCGATGTTCCTTTTTCCAACAAGGAAATTTTTGATGCAACACTTAATGTTGTCCGGGAAAACAAGTTAGAGGAATGTTACATCCGCCCCATCATATTTCTTGGGGACAACAAAATGGGACTCAACCCTAAAGGAGTTGATGTCCGTTGCGCCATCGCCGCTTGGCCCTGGGGCACTTATCTCGGTGAAGATGGTCTTGATAAAGGTATCCGCGTTCGCATGTCTTCGTTTACCCGGCACCATGTTAATGTCACCATGACCAAAGCCAAAGCCTGCGGTTACTACATAAACTCTATCCTGGCCAAGGCTGAAGCTGTTCGAGACGGTTATGATGAGGCGATTCTTCTCGATCCCTCCGGATATGTCTCTGAGGGTTCGGGTGAAAATATTTTCATCTACTCCAAGGGGAAGCTACATACTCCCGTTTTGTCCTGTTCCAATCTGGATGGAATCACCCGCAACGCCGTCATTGAAATTTGCCAACACTTGGGCATTGCTCTGGAAGAAAGAACTATTACCCGTGATGAACTCTATATCGCGGAAGAAATTTTTCTATCGGGAACCGCCGCCGAAATCACACCCGTCCGCGAGGTGGATAACCGCGTAATCGGCCCAGGCAAAAAAGGTCCGATCACAGATCAGATCCAGAAAACATTTTTTGATATTGTTCGTGGTGATCATCCCCAATTCCGGGAATGGCTCACCCGGATTTAGCCAGATCGAATTGCCTAATCCAAAACCCGCACCTTGCCAATTCAGGTTTTGAATCTTATAAATCTTTAACAAAATACTGCAATCTTCGGAGATTTTGAGTTATGCCGATTTACGAATACGAATGTGACAAGTGCGGAGCCACTTTTGAAGCTATCCAGGCAATTTCTGCCAAACCTTTAAAAACCTGCAATGGCCTGGGTTGTGACGACAAAGATAATGGTAAGGTCCATCGCCTGGTTTCCGCATCCGGGTTTATTCTTAAAGGTTCAGGATGGTATACTTCTGAGTACCCTTCCGAATCGCGCAAGAAAGGTTGGGAACAAGAAAGTAAGCAGGGTAAAGCAGACCCGGGGACTCCAGCTCCAGCTCCCGCTACCTCAGAGTCTCCTTCTGCCAAAGACCCTGCCCCAAAACCTGCGGCCCCGGCTAAAAAACCCTCGCCCAAAAATCCTTATTCAGGGGGAAAATCCAAAAAGGCCAAAGGTTCCAAATAAATTGGAACTGGCACGATGACCGACCCAGATCACCTGCACCAGAATATTTTTTATTCCATTATAGATGGGGTTCTGCTCATTTCCCCTTCTTTGACCATTCAAAAAAGCAATCTAACCGTGGAGGATATGTTTCATCGGTCCAGCGACTCCTTCATTCATCATGGTTTGGATGAACTGTTCCCTCGCCAACCCCACGTTCTGGATATTTCCCGAAAAGTCTTGGTAACCGGGGCCTGCTATCACGATGTTGAGGCAGAAGGCATGCGTGGCAGCCCTTCTTCGCGATTCCCGGTCAACCTTACCCTTTCGCCTTTTCTGGAGTCAGATGATTCCATCCAGGGTGTTCTCATAATGGTCAAAAACATGAGCCTGATTCGCGAACTGGAAGAACGAGAAAGACCGGCCGATCACCTCAAAAACCTGGGAGCTGTCACCATGGGTATGGCTCATGAGATCCGCAACCCTTTAGGGGGCATCCGGGGGTCCGCCCAGCTACTTCGGCAGGAAATCAAAAATAAATCGCACCAGGAATATCTTGATGTCGTGGTTTCTGAAGTAGACCGGATAGACCGAATGGTTAAAAGAATAATGGACCTGACCCGCCCCTCGAACCTCAGAATGGAAAGCACGAATATCCATAAAGTCCTCGAAGAAATTCTGGTACTCGAAAAAGACACTCTCACCCGTAAAAATGGACGGTTTGAACAAATTTATGATCCCAGCCTGCCCCCCATTGAGGCCGATGAGGATCAGTTGAAGCAAGTATTTCTCAACCTTATCAAAAATGCCATTGAAGCATCGCGGAAAGGGAGCAAGGTTCAAATCGTCACACGGGTCAGCTCAGGATTTTCGGTCAAGGCCGCCTCTTCCCCCGTCCCGCAACAAAATATTGTAGTTGAAATCATAGATTCCGGAGAAGGCATGAATGAGGAAACTCAGAAAATGCTGTTCACCCCTTTTCACACCACGAAAAAAAAGGGCAGTGGTTTGGGTCTTCCCATTTCATTGAAAATTGTCAAAGACCATAATGGCAAAATCAAAATCACTTCCGAAAAAGGTTTGGGGACCACGGTTCAAGTATTTCTTCCCACCCGCCAGAGGTGATAAGATAGAGATATGACTGAAAAGCAAAAAAAAATACTGGTCGTTGATGACGAGCAAAGCATTCTCTGGGTCTTAAAAAAAGGACTCGAAAAGAAAAACTACCTTGTTCACACTGCTTCATCCGGTGAAGAGGCCCTGGAGAAACTGTCCTCCAACCATTACCTGATGATGTTTTCTGACATCTTCATGGAAGAAATCAACGGACTTCAACTTCTTGAAAAAACCCGCAAGATTTCCCCTGACTTGAAAATCGTCATGATGACGGCCCAGGACACCATGAACAACACTATCGAGGCCATGCGGCTCGGGGCCTACGACTACATCACCAAACCCTTTAACTTTGATGAAGTTTATCGTTTGATCGATCAGGCAGAAGCGGCCCAGTCTATCTCCAAACCTGCTTCGGTAATGCCTGACCCTAAGCAGGAAGCCAGCCCACAAGATGCATCCGCGATTATTGGCAAAAGTAAACCCATGCAGGAAATTTTTAAGACCATTGGCCAATCCGCAGGCTCCGATCTATCCGTATTGATTACAGGCGAAAGCGGAACGGGCAAGGAAATGGTTGCCAGCACCCTGCATCATTACTCCCACCGCAAAGATCAGCCCTTTGTCTGCATTAACTGCGCCGCCATCTCCCGCGAGCTTTTGGAGTCAGAACTTTTTGGACACGAGCGCGGGGCCTTCACCGGGGCCATCGATACCAAACTGGGAAAGTTTCAACAAGCAGATCGAGGCACCCTCTTTCTGGATGAAATCGGGGATATGGAACTGCCTCTACAAGCTAAAATTCTCCGTGTTCTGCAAAACAATGAATTCTATCGAGTGGGAGGAAAAAAACCGATCGTTGTTGATGTCCGGGTCATTGCCGCAACCAACCAGAATCTACAGGACATGATGAACTTGAAACAGTTTCGCGAAGACCTGTATCACCGCCTGAACGTCATTCAAATAGATATGCCGCCATTAAGAGAACGTTTGGAAGATGTACCCCTGCTCGCCAACCATTTCATCCACCGGTACGCCGATTCATTGTCGTGTGGCAAAATCTATCTTTCACCCGATGTCGAGCGCATCTTGAGCAGTTATCATTGGGGAGGGAACATTCGGGAACTGGAAAATGTGATCAAGCGTGCTTTAATGCTGGCTCTCTCTGGCCCCATCCTCCCGGAACACCTGCCTCCCCATTTGCAGGAAAACACCTCTATCAATAATGACGAGCAATGGGAGGATCGATTGGATCGGTTGATTCAGGACTTCCTTCTCCATAAAAATGAGGAAGGAACGCTTTACGAAACACTCATTCAAAAAATTGAAAAACATCTCTTTGAAATTCTTTTAAGTAAAAATTCCGGCAAACAGGTCGCCACAGCCAAGGCATTGGGCATCAACCGAAATACCCTTAAAAGAAAAATCGACACCATGAAAATTTCGCCTAAAAAACACAAGCCCAACTCTTCCGTCACCTGAGACATCCCTGCAATGCAAAGCCAGTGCATCTTCTCCATTCAAACCCCGGTCGGACCTCCCGTAGAAATCATCCGACACACCTTCCCTTCACAATCAGCAAAACCGATTAAACGGGTCTCGTTGGTTGCAGGGTTGCACGGCGATGAACTGGAAGGACTGTATATCTGCCACCGGCTCATGCAAGCCCTGAAAAAACTGGAAGACAAAAACCCCTCAGCCCTCAAAGGAGAAGTCAATATTTATCCGGCTGTGAACCCACAAGCTCTCGAAACAGGAACCCGGCTGTGGCCTTTTTTTTCCGTCGACATCAATCGGACGTTTGGTGAAAATAATACCCCTTCCCTGACCGCTGACACCGCCAAAGCCCTGTTTGGAGATATAAAGTCCCATTCCGATCTGGTGGTTGACTTTCATGCCAGCAACCTCCAACTGATGGAACTTCCGCAGATTCGAATTATCCAGAACTTTGAAAAAACACTGGTCCCTTTCGCCCAGCTTTGTAATGTAGACCTGATATGGGTCCACCCTCATGCGGAAATTTTTGAATCCACTCTGGGTTACAACCTGAATCAAGCCAGAGTGCCCACTCTGGTTATTGAAACCGGGATCTGCCTGCGTATTCACCAAAACTATTGCGACCAAATTGTTCTGGGCATCCTGAACCTTCTCAGGCGCACCGGTACGCTCGACTTAAAAGAACCCTCTATAGAAGTCACACCCGCCAGACTGGTGCAACCCGAATATGTTGCCATGATCCAGGCCAACCATGCCGGGTTATTCATCCAGCAAGCAGAAATCGGTCAGGCTTTAAACCAAGGCGATAAAATTGGCGACCTGATAGACCCCGTTGAAGGTCAGGTGCTTGAAGAAATTTTTTCTCCCTGTTCCGGCCTGCTATTCACTCTCCGGGAATACCCATTGACCGGCAAAGGCGCACCGCTAGCCCGCATTGCCACCGAGGAACCGGCATGAAAGAAAAAGTCCTCTCCATTCCAACACCGTTCGGTGCCTCCCTGGACCTGTATAAAAATACCTGGGGGAAATCCGGCGATACCCTGTCTATTGTCAGCGGACTGCAAGGAGACCATTTGAACGGAATATATCTGAACTCCTGCCTGTCGCAGTTTCTCGATTCTGTGGTCGAGGGTGTTAATCCCAACTACACCCTCAAGGGCCGGGTCATCAGTTTTCCCGTTGTCAATTTGAACGCCATTCGATCCGGATCAAAGTTGTGGCCGTATGACGGCATGGATATGGACCTGGCTTTTCCCGGCAACCCGCAAGGCGAAACCAGCGAAGCTCTGGCCTCAGCCATTTTGACGCATACTGCAGATTCCTATTGGGGATTCATCCTGCAATCCGCTCCACCACACTATGAAGATGCGCCTCATATCCAGACCTTGAAGCTGGATGGAAGAATAAAAAATTTATCCCGCGATTTGCAAATAGAGACGGTACGCAAACGCAAAGAATCTGCCAAAGTAAACTTGCTTCAGCAATGGCATTCGCACGATACCGTAGCCGTCACCCTTTCATCCGGGTCACCCCGAACCATCAATTTGCCGCAATGCGAAATTCTGTTTCAAGGCATCATCCATTTTATGGTGGCTGAGAAAATTCTGAAAGACAGAAGAAAAATAAAATCCGAAGCCCCCATAAAATCTCGCTTTTACGAAGAGAATGACGAAGTTCCCGTTTTTGCCAGCACAGCGGGAATGTTTATGAAAGAAGTGAAAGCGGGGATCAACGTTCAAGCGGGACAGAAAATAGGGGAAATCCGCGACATTTATAGTGGAAAAAGACGGGAAGAACTCCTGGCCCCGGCAGAGGGATTTCTTGTGACGCTCAGGCAATATCCCATCGTCTACGAAAAAGAACCCATTGCCACAATATTGACCACAAAAAAATCGTGGAAAGAATACCTCCCGTGGTCGGGATAAAAGCTAACCCCAATTAACCACCGATGCACACAGATAAACAGAGATAAAAAATTTAAATCCCCTCCATTCCAGGAAGGGGGAGGGGTACAACCAGAAGATTTTATAATTTGAGCAGGGGCGGGTTAGACAGCAGGGCCTACCCTGCTAAACGTGCAAGAGGAAGAGGATCATACCGCCCAGGCACAGGCCGGTACCCATTACAGTCATGATAGTGCCTCGGAGGGTTTTGGGTTTTACGATATCCGACTTTCTTCGACCGTAACGATTGCGCGGGTCTTTGGCTATAGCCTGTTCCTTTCTCTCCCATTTACTACAGGTACTGAGAATAAAACTGCCGAGTATAAACATCACCGTTGCCCAAACCTGTTCCACTACTAAAGCATCCATTCTTCCTCCTTACAAAGCCAACCTGGGAACTAAAAAAAACTTTTCTCCATCTATCTGGGGAGTGGTAGTCAGTATAGCAATTACTTCTTTACAAACAAATAGTTCTAAAACACAAACGCTTGCTACCCCCCGGGGTATGAGTTAGAATTTTAGGGGAACCTGTTATAAAACCGCCTTTTGTCAGCATGATTATGGACAACATAAAAACTCGTAAAGAACTGGTCATAGACCAGGAAAAAACCGGCTACCGTTACTCCATCGAACCTTTTCTGCTGGCTGATTTCATGCCCGTGATGCCCCAACAGTCGGTATTGGATATCGGCACGGGTTGCGGCATCATTCCCCTGTTATTGGTGCACCGCGAACCGAGCTTGAAGGTCACAGCTATCGAGATTCGCGATAGCATTCAGGCCCAAAAAAATATTCACCAAAACGGAATGGATCGGCAAATTTCCCTTATTCAAGGTGACTTTCTCAAGGAGGCGGAAAACCTAACCCCTGACTCCATTGACCATATTGTTTCCAACCCGCCTTATCGAAAGATTCAAACAGGACGAATCAACCCCGATCCAGAAAAAGCCCTGGCCCGGCACGAGCTTTCTCTCAGCATGAGTTCTTTGCTGGATAAATCTGCGCCACTTCTGAAAAGAGGAGGCCAAATAAGCCTTGCTTATCCCCCTGAGCGAATAGCGGAAACCCTGCGGGAACTGGAGGACCGGAATCTCTATCCCAATCTGGCCCGATTCGTTCATGGTAATGTTCAGGCTCCCGCAAAAATCTTTTTAATTTCTGCACTTAAAGAAAAAAAATCGGATTTTAGCGTTGCCCCTCCGCTCACAGTCTATAATGAAGATGGAACTTATTCAAAGGAGGCCGAGAGCCTCCTCCGGCCCGCCTAACCGCAAGCGGCAACTAACCATGACTTCACTGCTGAGCAAAAAGGTGCAACGGTTTAAAAAATGATTGCTCTACTCCCTCCCACGGGAGTGGGCTAGAGGGTGGAAGGAAATTATGCTCCCATTAATTATACTGACCGGTCCAACAGGCTCGGGGAAAAGTGAGACGGCTCTGGCCCTGGCCCGGAAACTGGATACAGAAATCGTTAGTGCTGATTCCCTGCAAGTTTATAGATTTTTCGACATCGGCACTGCTAAACCTACGCTGTCAGTAAGGGAAGAAATTCCCCATCATTTGATCGACATTCTTGATCCCGATGAAGAGTTTAATGCCTTCGATTTTAAAACCCGGGCCTTGAAAATCATCCGCGAACTCATAGATCGTGATAAAATTCCCATACTGGTTGGAGGCACTGGATTGTATTTAAAAGTCCTGACCGAGGATTACGATTGCGCGGAAGGAGCTTCTCCTGAAATTCGGGAAAAGATTCGGCAAGACATCTGTGAGCAAGGAGTTGAAAAAGTTTACCTGGAACTTCAGCGCGTTGACCCGGAGTACGCCGCAAAAATTAGTGAGACAGACTCACTGCGCATCGAACGGGCTTTAGGGGTTTATCTGGATACCGGAAAACGTTTTTCAGAGTTTCACGATATAGACTCCCCGGACTCGAGTCGCTTTCCCATCCACACTTTTATAATAGAGAGAGAGCGGTCGGAGCTGTATTCCCAAATTGACCAAAGGGTGGATAAAATGATTGCGCAGGGTCTGCCCAATGAGGTTAAAAATATTTTAGACCGGGGCTACAGCCCAGAACTTAAACCCTGCAAAAGCATCGGGTATGCACAAATGGTTCAATACCATCTTGGCAATTTGACATTAGATCGTGCGACCTACGAAATTAAAAGAGAAACCCGGCATTATGCCAAAAGGCAGTTGACCTGGTTTAGAAAAATGAAAAATGCCCAACCCTTGCCGGCCAACCTGAATGATGCTCCTGAATCTCTGAAAGATAAATTACTCTCCTTATTACCCAAAGTGACCGTCTGTTTCCTGGCCCTTTTTCTGAGTTTTGCCCAAACGAGTTTTGCTGAAAACAAGGAACAACACTTTGAGAAAGCTAAGAGTCTTTTCCTGAAAAAAGAATGGGGTAAGGCTAAAAACAGTTTCCTGGCCCTGCAAAACCAATTCCCGGACTCCCTCGAAGCCAAGCGCGCCCGCTTTTTACTTGCCCTCGTTTATCAGGAACAACAAAAATCAGAAGAAACCATAAAACTTCTTGAACCATTGAGCAAAAATTATGGGGAAGTAGGAGATTATATCCAGTTCCATTTAATTCAGGCACTGGCGCAATCCGGAAAATATCAACAAGCTCAAGATAATGCCTTGAAGTTTTTGAAGCTCCATCCCGGGACCCTACTTTATCCCCAAGTCCAATTGATTCTTGCCGAGGCACAAATTCAATTGGGAGAAAAAGAGACAGGATTGAAAACGCTGGAAGATTCTATCCAGACAATTAGCAAAAATTTCTCCTTTCAGAAATTTCGGGAGTTCCTTCCTGAGATGATTTTCAAATTGGCTGATATTCAAGAGAAGTCTAAAAAGTTTACGCAAGCTTATTTGAACTTTCGTCAGCTTCACATCAAATACCCTAACCACGAGCGAACCCCAGAGGCGGAAATAGCCCTCAAGCGTCTATCAGATTTGGAAACGGTTAAAGAGGTTCCTCTGACCATGAGGGAACACACGGATCGCATCCAGGGAATGTTCGAGAACGTCCGCTACAAAGAAGTCATCCAGGAAATTGGAGGAATCCAGAAAGCAAATAATCTTGTACCTGGGCGGTTTTATTTTTTCCTCGCTCAAGCACATCGTGGCCTGAGGGATCGTAAAAAAGCCAACGAAGCATTGAAACATTTTTTAAAACTTTATCCCCACCATGCTAAAGCGCAAAACGCCAAGCTCAACATAGGGAGAAACCTTTGGAATTTGGGTCAGCCCATGGCAGGGGTTAAATATTTCCGGCAAGTCACGCAGGAGGCTCCTTCTTCAGAGCTTGCGGTGAAAGCACAGTTCTTTCTTGGAAAGATCTATGAAGAACGTAAAAACTTTCCCGAGGCCCTGAAGAGTTATAAAACCGCTTTGGAGAAATATCCGAATGAATATTTCGCACAATGGGCCGGCTGGCGTCTGGGGTGGATTCATTACCTGGATGGAAAATTCGAGAAAGCCTTCGACCGTTTCCAGGAAGCGGCTGACCGATTTCCCGAAAGTTCTTTTATTGAATACAACCTGTATTGGAGTGCCAAGTCTGCAGAAAAACTGGATAAAAAAGATGTG